>JGI2171J19970_10000912_pt1 | contig 16330 bp, 8 predicted proteins | sample DeeMarSWOR324_28_FD_19970 | JGI IMG/M metagenome (IMG submission 19970) | reverse complement strand
GCTTCATTTCCTATTCCTATTATAGCAAAACCACTAAACAAGAGCAGGCCTACCACAAAACACGACAATTTTTTCATATTTTTACCTCCACTTCTCTTATAAATATCTAATGTTCGCTAATTATTTAAATTTTCTTATAGATCATCAAAAAAAGGTTAGAAATTTATAAGAAATATATTTAAAAAAACTTCAGAAAGTGAAATAAGGGCTTCGCCCTTATGATCCCATTCCGCCTTCGCTTCCTCGGCAAGCCCTAAAGGTCATGCCGCATCCCCGCTCGGCGGATTCAGTTAAGTAGCTTTTGCTGACCAACAGGCATAACAATCACCCCATGGTGACGTTGTTGATCCTGAAGGTACTTGGTGGATTCCTCCAAGTTCATCATGCCTGTAGAAACGTGATGCTCATAACCACTCCAGAAACCACCACGAGGATATCGTTTTCTAAAACCAGGATGCTGTTCGAACATTCGTTTTGCACTTCGAGATTTGAGCATGATCTCCGCGTTTTCAACTGAGTAACGTTTTGGTATGTTAACCTGGAGGTGAACATGGTTCCAAGCGAAACCAAACTCGCCAAACTCAAATCCAAATCGTTCTAGTTCTCTAAAGGCACCTATGCAGGTATCAATATGTAATTGCTTCCTAAAGCAATTATACCTTTGATGAGTGACAAACATCATAGTCACCCAGTTATTTCGGGTGTCACCCGAAATCTTTTTAAAGCTACCGCTATATACAACTTTCATAATTGAATTTCTCCTGTCGCACCCTTTAAGGGCACACCCTATGCGGTGTGTCGCGTGCGACAAAAAAAGGTATTATTTTAGACGAAAAAAAGATAGCTTTTCATCTGCGGGTCTTCCACTTTTGTTTCAGACCACGCAGTATTCAAGCTAATTCAATAAAAATATTTATATTAGAATAAAAGTTCTTGTATATAACATGAGTTTCACAGTAAAAACCTATCTAACTTGGATAATCATTTTTGTTGTAATTCTATTAATAATTAGTAACAGTGCCTTTCCTTATGAAGTACACAATATAAAAGATATTGAAAATATGGCGTTTAAACAAGAGCTAAACATGCCAATTGATACAAGTCTTGATGAGGCAAAGTTTCAACCAATTGACATGCATGTAGAGTTCAGTAATCCATGTTTAGCAAAAAACGAAAAAGAGCATTCAGTACGTGTTTGCTATGAAGATGATTCAGGATTAATTGAACTAGAATCACAGATTTATGATTTAGATCATAGTGACAGCTCCCATATCAAATCATGTAACCTTGTGTTTCTTATCCCAAAAGAGGCAAATGGGAAAGAAAAGTATTATGTTTTGTATGATAATTCCAAAATTTCTGCACCAGAATATACAGACCATCTTCTCGTTGAGGATTTACATTATTATTATGAACCTATCTCTGGGCAGAAAGTAGATTTTGATTATTACAAAATTACAGAGGATGGATACCTAGTATATGCAGTATCATATCAAGGTCAACTGCTAGGAAACGGTATATCTCAAACGGTTGCTAAAATTAAACCAAATTCTAAAGAGTTTGAAGCAATTAATATAGATCAGTTTGCCTCCTTTGCTATGCTTTATAGCACAGATGGAGTAAAAATAGATTATACTGGAACATCTTGGAGTAGAGAAACTTCTAAATCCATTCTTGTAGATGGAAATCTAATGGTTAGATTAAGAATTGAAAGTATCTCCCAAGAAAATACAATAAAAACTGATAACATTTACACCTATTATTATTGCCCAATTGAGACAAAACGGATGGTTGTAAATGTAAATCATGAAGTTCTTAAAACATGTGAGATAAGCGGATCTAAGATATTGGATGGAACCTATGCAAGTTTGTTAACATTTAAAGGGAGAAGTGCGGCCATTGAAAAAATCAATATTGGAACAATACTTCCATCAGTTCATCTATATGCAGAAGATAATACAATAAAAGAATATTTTGTTCCATGTGATCCCACCTCTAAGTTGGAAGAGATGGTTCTTTCCACAGCAGATGATATTGATATGGGATCTAAGGCATGGCTGAGTATAGATGATTCATCAACAGGGAAGGCGCATGGGCTCATATTTCATTCAAATACTGGGTTTTTGGAGGAAGAAGAAGATGGAGTGCAGGTGAAATCATTTGTACAACAAACTATAAAACTACCAGGATTGGAGGTAGATACTGGTAGTATATATGCAACAAGAAACAGCTATGAAAAAGGGGGAAAGCAAAATACAATTTTATCTGAAGGACTTAATGTAAACTTTGAGGCAGAGTTTGTAACCTTTGAAAAAGAAGGATATGAAGCTGTTGATAAAGAATCAGAGATATATCAGAAATTGACTGCATACAGACTAAGTAATAGACAAAATGTATCAAAAGATAAAGAAGAGGAAATTGAGCAATATGCACTAACTATATATACACATCTTGCACCATCATTCCCTCTTGGGTCACTTCTTTCTGTAGCACTAGGAAAAAACCTTTCATACATTTATGCAGAGCTTTACAAAAATGATGGTACTCTAATGTCATCAGGAACCATAAGTCGTCTGCCATTAAAAGAAGATATACAGTTTGAATCTGATGAAACAAAACTATTAAAAAAACTAATATTTGCTTTTAGATTATTTGATTGGAGGAATGCTTCGTTTTTCAAAAAGATAAGTTTTCCAGATTTAGAACCTTCTAAGTACATTGTGAAGATATATAAGGAGAATCCATTTTTTGCAAAACATCGGCAGTACATTGGCTTTGCAATTGTCGATTTAAAAAAAGATGACTTTATTCATATCTACTGTAGGCCTCAAGGAACAACTAAATTATTTGTTAAGGATCAGAATGATAAGGGAGTTGAACATGTAAGATTTGTTATTGAAAGTAATGATGTCATAATAGCAGAAACATTTTCTGATATAAATGGAAATGCTTTTCTTGGAGCCCCATGTTACCCAAGAAAACCATATAATTTAAAAGCTATCTATAACGGGTTTTTGGTTGAAGAAAAAAATATTCATTTAGATTTAAAAAATCATTTCCTCCCATTAGAAAGATCTTTTTCCATGGAAATATGCAAATTCAATCTTAAGTTGAGGGATACCTGGGGTTTTCCCCCTGATGTTGAGGTAAACCCCCTGCTTACAAGTAGCGAAATGATTGATCAGATCTATATATCTGCAAAAAAGATAGATGAAGGGGAATATCTATTTACTGGGCTCTATCCAGCAGATTATGTTTTGAATATGAATTATAAATCTTTTGATGTTGAAAAGTGTGTGTCAATATATGAAGATAAATCCATGGATCTAATGTTTCCAGCTGAATATAAATTAGATTTTTATGTTATGAATTCCTATGGAGACCTGCTTAAAAATGGGCAAATTGATATTTCACGAGGTGGAAAAAGATTAGGTATAGAAATCAAGGAAAATGGAAAAGCAACATTCTTTGTACCACCTGGAGAATATGAATTAACAATTTATTCTGAGGATGATAAAGAAATAGCCAAGCAAAGAATTAATGTGAAAGGGAATAAGGCGATCGATATTGTTACATCACAAGGTTCTTTTCTTCACATGATGGTTAAATATTTAGGTATCGCTCTTGTTATCTTCTCAGTTATATTTCTATTTTGGAAGAAAAGGATTTTTACTAGTTTAAACCTATTAGCATTTGCTCTTATTATAATAGCACTTGTTTCACCATGGTGGGTATTAACTGGAGATAATGGTACAACTGTAACAACTACAAAGACGCTTTTGATCCCTTCCAATATAGTAACTCTGACATCATCCTCACAAACTTTAGGAGGTGAAATAAGTTTGATTCCGTTAGAGGCTACCACGGTGCTTAGTTTACTTTCATTTCTTTTGATTGGTACATGTTTATTAATTGTAATAAGCTTGCTTACAAAAAACAGGTTTAGGAAAACCTCTATTATATTATCAATTTTGAGCATTATAATTTTAATCATCATGATTTCTATCTTTGTCTATACCATGTCACGGCTCACTGAGGTTGGTGTTGGCAGTTTTATAGGAAGTGGAAATCTAGAAACAACCCTTCCAGGAATTGCAGAAAGCGAGATTTTACCATGTAATTGGGGGCCAGGAATTGGATTTTATCTAGCAATAATAGCTGCTGTTCTTCTATTTCTTTGTCTTTTCAAAAATAAATTTTATTTTCGGTCGAGGAGCTAATTGTATTTTAGTAAAAATTTTTTTCTTAAAATAATGTGAGTCTATATCAAATGAAACACCCACACCCTGAGGTGGTTTCAGAAAATCTATCTGAAGAGTGTTATGTCCAATTACAGACACTTGTCGTTGAGGTTCTATTTTACAAATTCCTGTAAGTTTTGTTTTTTTCTCTCCATCATAATAATATCCTTCAACGGTTCCAGGTGCTTCACATATGACAAAACATTTCCAATATTTTCTACCTGTGAAACGTGATATATACTCTCTGCTTTGAGATGTTTTTTTGAATATCAGATGGATTTTTTCTTTTTCTTTTTCAGCGTTTATCTCTATTTCTATTGGATAGTAAAAATCAAAATTTTTTGATAATTGTGTTTTGTTATATTTAAAACTTATATTACAGAACTCTTCGTATTTTTTACCATCTTTAGATAGAATCAAGGAACCTGCTGCTGGTCCTTTCATTATCCACAGGAGTATGTTTCCATAATAAACAACCCATCCATTGTCAAGTAAAGCCCATGCCCAGTCATAACCGAATGGGTTGTTCTCTGTACAAAATTTTATTGATTTAGGAATCCTAAATTTATGGTTTCGTGTCCACCAGTTAATAAGTTTTGAATAAACAGATATAGTTTTTTTTAGATTTGAAATATTAGACAAGGGGTTATCGTACCAGATGTCTCCCCATACATGTTCAAAATATCCTTTTCCATCCACATGATAATTTTTATTGTTTATTATTATTTCCCCAGAAATTTTACATTTTGGTATAAACCCATATCTGTAAAAACCTAGTCCCATGGGAAGCCAACCGTCTGTAACCTCTTGCCCAATCCAACGAGGTAAGGATTCTGCTTGATAATTCAAATGAATCTGAATATTGTTTTTTTCATCATTAAAGGACATTTCATAGTTTGGATATGATCCTTTTATGAAATTATCATTATATCGAACATCAAATTTGTCTTTAATTGTTTCTAATTTCTTTTTATCATTTCTTAAATAACAGGTATAATGTTTATTTTTGATTATGTCAAAAAGTGTTAAATTAAACAATGAACCATTTTTTTCCTTGCCGTTTAACCATTCAGTAAAAACTGCTTTTAAACTCCATCTTTTATCATCTTCAATTGTTTTTAAAAATGATTCAACAGCCCACCATTCCATCACACTAGGGTAATGTTCCCTTTCATCTTCCGGAGTCCATGGATTTTTATCTCTGTCAATCATATTTTAAAGCTGTATTTAGTTTTTATTTAAATAGGTTTATGATATCAAGAAAAATTTCTAAATCAATCCTTTCTATTTTGTTTTTTTTTAAAAGATTCTACTTTTCTACTAATGATCCTTTAACATCTAAAAGTTTCTTTTTCTTTTTATATTTCTCAAGAAGGTCAATCATTTCTGATTCCATTTTATTTTTAAGCTTCTTTTTTTCATCGTAAATATTTTTTTTCTCCATTGGATCTGCTTTTAGATCATACAACTCATCTTCTTTATCACCTAACTTGTTAATTATAAGCTTGTGTTTATCTGTCCTATATGCAATACAAGGGTAAGAGTTGATTATCACACCTTTTTCAGATGAGGAAAACAAACTTTCTCCAAAAAAACTGGCTGACATCGGAATGTCTATCATTTCACAGATTGTGGGGGCTACATCTAAAAGCTGAACCTGTCTGTCAATTAAAACACCTTTTTTTTTATATCCATAAACTATCAATGGGACTCGAATGACCTCATCATAAACCTGTGCCCTAAATTTACCACCATGGCCCAGAGTTCCATGTTCCCCAAATGCATCCCCATGATCAGCGCTTATAATTATTATACTATTATCGAAACAATTTAACTCTTTTAGTTTTTTAAATAAGTCACTCATTGCCTTATCTGTATATTCTATCTCAAGATCATACAAATCAATAAGTTTTTGTATCTCNTTNTCTGTAAGCATATTAGGAAAATCACGATATTTTGTAATAAGATACAGCATTTCTTTTTGATTTTCATAATNTGGAGGAGCGTATGGTTCATGGACATCCATGTAATGAATCCATAAGAAAAANTTTNCTTTTNGATTTTTTATCCAGTTAATAGCATNCTTGTTTACATCTTCAGCTGATGGAATATGAAGATGTTGTTTTGGAGAAAGAATGNTAGGNAGAGTCNTTATTGCTNTATCATAAAGAGAAAATATGATTTTATGTACTCGGCTTTTTTCATTAAATGCCATTCTAAAACGTTTCATTAGGTTCTGCCTTATTTCTTCTATTACTAAAATATATTTTTTCTTAGTAGAAAGCAACATTTCATATGTATCAAACCCTTTATTGATCATCCCACCACCAAAACTAGTAGAGAAAACTATAGGATTTGGATTAAATGCTGCTGTAACATAACCTCGTTTTTTAAGGAGCTCTGCTAATGTTTCTCTAATATTTTTTTTGATAGGTGGCATATTAGAAGTAAGAAATGATGGAACAGAGTATGGTGTATAGGGTGCGTTTGCTATTGCCTGTGTAAATAAAACTCCATTTTTTGCTAAAAAATCCAGTTCAGGAGTAATGTTTTTTTTGTAACCTGCACAGTGGAGATGATCTGCTCTGAGGCAATCAATTGTTATAAAAATTATGTTTTTTTCACTTGTCTTGTCTAAATCCATGTTAACCACTTTGACGCATTAATTTTTTCCTCAGATGTTAAGGTCCCTTTTATAGTATCGTCTAAATGAGAGATTCGTAGCAGATGGTATTATTGCAGAGAATCTTTTATTTATCATAATGATTTTTGTAATTTTTTTTATGAGGTTGTAAGTAGAATAAAATTCTTTTGCTACTTTTCTTGATCCTAAGTAAAGTTCTTCAACTGTCATATTTTTTGGTTGGAAAACAACATCTACTTGGTTGTATCTTGACCAGTCACGTGTAAGTATTCTTCCTTCTTTTTCAAGTCTTTCAAATAATGGCGTACCCGGGTAAGGTGTTAATATATTTACTTCAAGTACATCGATATCCCAGTCGTTAATTGTCTCAATTGTTGTGTCAAAAGTATCAGGTGTGTCTTCATCAAATCCGAATATTATGCCACCCTGAATTGTCATGCCATAGTCATGTACTCTTTTTATCATTTTTTTGAAATCTTCTACTTTGTTATGGGTTTTTTTTATGTTGTTTAATGCTTCTTGGTTTACTGACTCAAATCCAACAAACCATTCAACNCAGCCTGCTTTNTGTGCTAGATTTAGAAATTTTTCATCAACTTTTCCAAGGATGTCAGCTGTTCCATTTGCCACCCAGCCCTTGTGTATTTTTTCTTTAATTATTTCTTTAAATAACTCCATTGCATATNTTCTGTGTAGGGTAAGATGGGGATCATGAATTATAAATAATTTATTTGGCATTTTTTTTATTTCTTGTACCACATCTTTTATTGGGCGTTGTTTTATGATATTTCCACAGAAACTACTTATCGCGCAAAACTCACAGCGGTTACTACAACCTCTTGTTGTTTGAATAGCACCAAGAAAAGGATTATGCATGATTAGCTCTCTTCTTAACCCCGGTACCTTTGAGATATCAAAATCATGATCTCTTTCATAGATTGGTTTTAATTTATCTTTTTCAAAATCCTCAATTGCTCTCGGCCAACTAGTTTCAGCCATACCCTTTATAACACTGTCAGCATGTTGTTTTGATTCCTCAGGCATTGCTGTTGGATGATACCCGCCAAGTATGACGGTTTTTCCACGTTTTCTGAATTCATCTGCAATTTCATATACTCTTGGAGCAGTCATCGTGTAACTGGTTATACCTATTAGATCAACATCTTCATCAAAATCAATATCATCATAATTCTCATTGATAATTTTCACAGAATGTTTTTTTGGTGTAATAGAAGCAATATGTGGAAGGGTTATTATAGGATATCCTGCGATTATTCTTCTCCAAGATCTTTTGTCTATACTTGTAGTCATTCCATGTTCAATGCTAGGGAAGATTAGTAGAATTTTCATTGAGTTTTTCTCCTTATTACTTATGTTTTTCACCGCATTAGAGGACAGATAATATCTCAAATCCAATATATAATTGTGATATTAATATATTTCCTCCAGGTTGATAAATTAATAGGATAAATACTTTATACTTAATATTTTTTATAACGCAATTTTAATCTAATATCTGTGAAATTGTAAACTAAGGAAAATACTTCTATTTATTTTTTCAATGAAAACGATCTAAGTTTTTTAATTCTGTCTAACTCTAATTCAGTTAAAAATTCTTTATTTTTATCTGGAATTTTAACCCATTTAGTTTTTGGTTTTTTTATAAAAGCATTTTCTAACACTTTACCATCTACGTAGTTTGGGATAGGATTATTTAAAACTGCTAAAACTGTTGGAACAATATCGACTACTGTCGCATTTATTTGTTGATTTGATTTTATGTTTTTTCCATACATAAATAGGATGCCATTTGGTAGATGATCCCCCATCCAATCATAAAAGCCTGGTTTAGAAAGAAAGGGTAAGGTTTTTTTATTTGAGCGTAATGCTTGTTTTAGGTTATCAGGTGGTTTTAGTAATTCCTGTGCTCCATATTTTTCATTTAAATCAAAAATAATGTCAAGGGGGTCATTCACTGCGTTTTCACTGTAGATTTCCTCCCAACGGTAAATATTTTTTATGATTTTCTCACCTGTCTCAGGGTCATGGAGATTTTTAAGTAGGTTAATTAACTCGTTTCTTAATGATTCATAGTCTTCCTTGTTTACAATTCCTTTTTTATATTTGTCTTTGAGGTTTATACGTATTCCACGTGAGCAAACTGAATGATACATTGCTTTTGTTTGTGATAAATCAATATTGCTAGCTGCACCACTTGAAAGTATCACTTTTTTTCCAATTGATGAACGTGCTAGACTACGAAGCGGAATGAGATGAAATATTAATCTACTCAGTTTATTAAAAACTTTTAACAAAAGATTGTTAAGATTGTAGCTTGGGTTTGAGTTAGCTCTAAGATACCCATGGTTATAGAGTAGGTTATTTACATAAAAATATTTTTGTGGTTTTCCAAAACCATGATCTGAAACAACAATAAAAACAGCATCAGGGTATAAATCCATCATCTTTTTGATATAATAATCAGCTTTTTGATAGCATGATAAAATAAGCTCCTTATTATCCCATAGCAGATGTTGCGCGTCATCAGTTCCACGGAATACAACCATTGTAAAATCCCATTCATGTTTCTCCATCAAGTTCATTGTTACCTGGGCATGTGAATCAGTCATGTTATTGATTTGCCTGACAAGTTTTTCTGGGCTGTATCTTGCAGTAAGCGTCTTTGGTAGATCATCAACTGCTACCTGCTCAATCTCATATTTACCAAGCTTCCCTTCCACAAGTTCATCTTTGATACTTTTAGGATATGTATAATTTGAATCTGGAGATGGTGTCAGCAAACCAGTTATCATAACACCATCTATTTTTTCAGGAGGATAAGAACCTGGGACATTAACAACAATGCTTTTCTTCTTATTATCTGTTAAAATATTCCATATAGCTGGGGTTTTTCTATACTGTGAATTTATAATTTTTTTTGAAAATGTATCGGTACGGAAAAAATCGTATATGCCATGTTTCCCCGGGTTAACTCCTGTTACTATTGAAACCCATGCAGGGGCACTATAATATGGTGTAGTTGATCGGAGTTTTCCATAGATTCCTTTTTCCCGTATTTTTGCAAACGTTGGTAGCATACCTTTATCCATCCATGGTTTCATTAAGTCTAACGTGCCACCATCAAGACCGATTATTACTATCTTCAAATTTTTTGTCATATGATTTAGTACCTCTAATATATCGAGTTGTATGAGAGTTAAAGATATAATATTTGTTACAAAAAAATATTGGAAAATAATTGTTAGATGAAAATGCTAATAGCTTTCTAATTTTTTTTAAAAATTTGTTAATCAGTTTTCTAATCATAATAATTATTTACATATCCTAAGAAATCCCCTGCTTAATACTTTTTTAATACTAGAAGCTGAAATTGACAACAGTATAATAACAGATATTAAACATAGATAGAACCCTATATCTGGTCCCCAATTGCAATATGTTGGTATTCGAATTCCTTCACCGGGGATAGTTACATTGAGATATCCACTTCCAAAAAAGGTTCCAACTCCTAATTTAGTTAATTTAGAAACTCCAAAATAAAATATTAAAAGGCAGCTAATTAACAATGAAATTCCAAATGTGTAAGATAAAAATATAAGTTTTTTTTTGTTGAATCGTTTAAAAACAATATTTAGTATTATGAAAACGCAACTCAAAATAATAGCTAAGGAAAACAACAATATTGCATTTGTTAATTCATCTGGTAAGAACTCTAATCCACGTTCTCCTGCTATAACATTAGATGTTGTAGTTATCGTAATTAGCTCAGAAGGGAATATATACAATTTAGTAGATGTTTTTAACATAGGATCTGAGGAGGATCCCTGTATCGTCCACCAAGGAGATACAATAGAGATTATAGCAAGTGTAACAGCCAATATTTTCAGGAAAAACACTAACTCTTTTTTACTTAACGCCAAAAATGTACCCAATAGGAAAAAAACGCCAGCTGCACAGGTAACAATAAAAGGAAAATTTGGTTCTTCAATAGTTACCAACTCAAATGTTCTTTCTCCTATTACATTAATTTCTCTTTGTCCTATTAAATCATCCTGTTGATACACTTTTACTTTATATATTCCTGGCGGGAGCATAAACTGTGAAAAACCTTTTTCATTACTAACGACGTTTGCTTTTTTACCTCCTCTTGATATCACTATCTCTCTATCATTTATAGGAAGCCCACGGGTATTAAAAACATGTGTTTTTATTTTTAATTCAGCTGGAAAAACAAAGGTTATCTCTTCTTTGTTACTGGGAATATTAATGTCTTCTTCTAATAGGAATGATTTGTATTTTAATTCAAGTTGGTATTTACCTGGAAGAAGATTAGTGAAAAGATAATATTTATTCGTATTATGTTCTGCTGTAACCAAAATTGGATTATCTATGTCTTTATTTTTTAAAATAGGATTTAGTTTGTAGTTAGGTGTAAGCCCCCATGTATCTTTGAAGTTAAGTTTTATGTCATAAAGTTCAATATTTAAAGATTTTTTAATAGGAATAAGATTTCTAACATATCTTAGATTCACAGGTTCTTCATAAATGATAAATCCTTTGTATAACAGCCTTAGAATATATGATTTTTTTAGATTACATGGTGCTTTAATTTCAGCTATCCCGTTCTCGGATGTTAATTCCTCGGATATTATCATATTTTCATGAATCAATCTAGCTTGAACATTTTCTACTCCCTGTTCATATTGATCTAAAACAGAAACAGTTATTCTCCCTTGTGGTCTACAGAATAAATGTGTTGACGTATCTCCTTCTAATTCAATAATTTTGAATCCTAAATACTTCCGTTCTTCTCCTATAAATGGGTTCTCTTTGTAGATTTTTACAAGATATCGACCTTGAACTAGATTTTGAAACCTAATTTTTTTAAAAAAACTTAGATTAGCCCAGTCAAAAATTCCAATTGCCCGTTTGATTTTTTCTAAAAGTTTTGTATCACTAAAACTAGGAAGTGAGCGTATAGATAATCGCTCCCCGATACCTGTTGATATTAGTTTTCCATCTTGATATAGCTCAGCGCTTATATACGAAATATTTTTTCCAGTTAACAATGAAAGCAGTGTACCCATTGGAGCGGATGGTGCAAAATGAGGGAATACTGTCAATGAATATGTATCTTTTTCATTTTGTCCTTCATCTGTAATATTTTTTTTACCACCTGGTCTAACTTTTATCAATGACTGAAATAGTTCAGCCTCCTGATCGACTGTTTTATATCCTCCTGATATTGTTGAAAAAAACTCAGCATTATATTCTGCAACAAAATCTCCTGGAACATCCCAATCATAGGTTGATCCTCTTTCATAGGCATTTCTACTATAATAAAAAGTAATCAGATCTGTTTCAAGGCCTAACAGACCAGGAGTAGAGCCTTCAATTGCCTGTATCTGAACTTCTTTTCTTTCATCTGTTCCTGATGTAATAACATTATTTGAGTCGAGTATGATTGAGTGCGCCATACCTGATTCACCAAAATCAAAAGATGCCCATGCTTTATTCCCTAGATCAACATCATCATCGGTTGTTAATATTCGAATTCCTTCAGGTGTGTATTCAGGATCAGTATCTAATACGTATTCCTGGATTATCTCATCTTCAGAATAAACATGCATATAAGGAAAAATCCTCCCAAAGTTTAACTCTTCAATTGAAGGACTTTGCATCAATCCAACCTGAAGTCCTGCAATGTTTCCATTAGAATCTGAACCAGTTGCCGCATGTGTTTCTTTTAATGCTTCATGTTTTATATGAGCATATATTCTTTTGTCTTCTGTGGGACAATAGTAATACCTATATGAACCAGTTGTTTGAAAATCATTAAAAGGTGTTCCGCTAACAATACAAAATTCAACCATGAGATTACCATCGACAAAGATATTTTTAGAGATGAAACATTGAATTGTAGAACTGAACTCTTCAATTTCAGGACCATATCGATAAAAATAATCAAAGGATGCCCATGCTTCTGCATTTTTAGGGCTTGTAACCTCCTTGGTTTCTGGCTTAAATTTTGTTATCTGTTGCGCAGTACTAAACCCTAAGAATTCTCCTTCGTATGCAGCTCCATATACAGTATCACCATCTTCAGTTACCCTGTAAAAACGAGATTCAAATGGATAACCAGGAATAGGTTCGTAACAATAAAAATCCTCGTCGACTTGCACATGATCTGGATAATTAGGGTTAGGTTTTTTCTCTTTATCATAATACAAATAGTATTTCTCTTCTCCATTGGCATATTCTGGAATTAAAAAAACAAGGCTACATGATTTAATGTGGTTTTCATCTGAATAATTGAGATCGTAGATCTGAGATTCTAATTCCCTTATTATCTCATCTTTCTGAAAAACAACACGTATTGAATGTATGGATTCATCTTTAGCCCAACAAGGATTATTAAATTCTACATAAATATCAATTGCTTGAAAATTTGCTAGCTCATTGACTGTTGAAATAGGAATATATATCTCTTGTCTGAAAGACCAATCCTCATCCCACCATGTTGAGTTGTTTGTTGAACTAGAGTTTGGTATTATCGTTAAAAATATGATATTTGTTATGAATATTAGTAGTATTATCTTATTTGACATTAATTTCTCACAATTCCATTTCTTTGAATTATAAATCTCTAATCTATTATTTATATTTTGCAAATATATATATTAATTTCATTAATTTATAATTAACCAATATAATTCACTATTTTAATTTGATGTTTCACAGTAAAGTCTATATTACTTAAATTATATAACATAAAATATAAACAAAATTTGCTATTTAACTCATATTCTATAAAAGATATATGTAGGTGTGATAATAAATTGAATAAAAATAACGATATTTTGAAATATGCCTTTGTTGTCTTAATTTCAATATTGTTATTGATGATACCCTGTGTTAATTCATATGCTCCTATTGAACCTGAGGATTCACTACTATATGTTTCTCATTCTTCTAAAGTAAACGATGGAGAATTAGACATTCAATTTATTTATAATATTACTGCTAATTTAAGTAACATAATCTTTGATATATATGACGAAGAACATGGTGAGATTGCTAAAGGTCGAGCATTTGGAACAAAAGGGGAGCATAAGGCTGCTGAGATAATATATGAAAATATGACAAAAATTGGATTATATACAACAATTCAAAAACTTGATAGACCCCCTGGTAACCATTTTAATGATATCATCACAAAACTTGAAGTAATAAACTACACAGCAATAATCAATGATGAACCTATTGATTGTTTCATTGCACCATCATGGAATGGACCCCAAGGACAACAAAACGAATTGAATACTACTTTCAATCACTGTAATTTAAAGATAATACCTATTCCAAAATTTCCATGCCTGTACAATCATAAACTGGCAAAAGAAACCGAAGATTTTATTTTTATAACAGAGGATCAATGGTACTCCCCTAATTGGTCTCTCCCTATTATTAGTTTATTTAAACCATTTCTGGCTCCGATCAAACATTTAATGATGCTTCATCTAACAAGTCTTTTTAATATTAAAAAACAAACAGAATTCTGGTACAAATTTTACCCACATTGCAAAGGTCTAATTCTTTATGATTTCAACAAGGATTGTCATGATATGATTTATTTTGGTGATTCATCTAAAAACTCTCTTCCAGTGTTATTCATAAATGGTTCTATAGGAGAAAAAATCAATGAACATCCTGATCTTTTCAGGATTGACTTTTTTCTTAAACAAAGACTCAATACATCAGTGATAAGTTATAATGTTATCGGACAACTCAATGGGACAGATCCTACAAAAACTGTAATTGTTTCTTCTCTTTATGACTCATGGTGGTGTCAGGGTACAGCAGATTCAGCTATTGGAATGGCAATAGTACTTGCTATAGCCAAATACTTTTATGAACATAATCTTACACCAAAATACACAGTGAAATTCATTGCATTCAGCGGCGAGGAGTATAATATAAGGGGTGCGAGATATTACGAGGCCACCCATAAGGATGAAGACATTATCTACATGATTGATTTAAACCAATTAGGTTTTACACAAGAAGAACCAAGATTGACTTTAGATATTGTATCAGATAAATTCCTATTTCTTAATGAGATATGGGACATAGTTGAAAGAACCAATTATGTAAACCGAACAGGAAATACAGCTGATATAAAAAAAGTTTTTTGGGGAAGCGGAATCATACCAAGTAATCCATATCCATTTGTCACACGTAGATCTTCAGTTAAAACTGTAACTTTTTTTAAAGACGGAGGATGGATTCTTCATCATAGAGATGGATTAAATCATACTGAGGGGGATGTTTTAAAATATTTCAACTGGAAGGATGTAAGTGTAACTGGGGAACTCATACTTAACATTACAAAATATTTAACCCTCGAACCAGAGGAAAATTTAATAGAATATACAACCCATCTAACAGATTTAAAACTGTTAGTCAATGATAAATTAAACTAAATTGCAAAATAAAAATTTGTTTTTATCATTGTCATTCTATGATTCATTCTTCACTTTATTAATAAAAACTGGTCCAAAAAATGCCATATATTCATCCCTTGTGTAATCTTGCTTGTCATTCCCATCTTCTTCTCCGAGCAACTCACCTTTTTGCCTTACCGCGACATAATAAAAATCATTAGGTTGAACATCTGAATCTTCAAAATGAACAACTGCTAAATTGGTATTGGGTGACACATGTCCAACTACTTTACACCATGGTTGTCCTCTAGCCTTATCTTTTTTTACCAGCCATATATCTGAAATAGGGTAATCCAACTCATCAGGTGAATAATCATGAGGGCACATCCTTTTTTCACTTCTATCTAACCCGGGAAAGGTTGACTGAGCTGTTACTTGTATTTTCAATGGGGATGTACAATTTATCCATCTGCCAGGTGCCATTTGACCATTAAATCGAACATTGGCTCTAATCTTCAGAAGCTGTGAACCATAAATGCTGCAGCTATTCAAAGCATCCCATATCTCTCCCCTAGTATTATGAACAGAATAAGCAGCAACTATACCAGAAGGATTAGGATGCTTTCTAGAAATCCTCGACTGCATGCTCGCACTACCAGGTCTATCAACAGCATGATTATCACTACTTGCCATTAAAACAAATCGTTGATTTTTCCTCTCATTTTTACTCCATTCCCAGAGTCCATTTTCCACCCAGTACTCTTGGTGATCATCGCAAGAAGACTCGTAATATGGCCAAAGCACAGGTATCCCAGAATATTTCCCAATGGCTGTTCCCCATTTACTGTATGTTTCTACACCACGTAATACCCTATCTCTTGAAACCTTATTGATTATGTCATTTGCTAAAAACGTCCAATTGACACTACAGGATCCACCAAGCCCCATCTTCATCAAAGGATGATGGGGGAAACCTACAT
>JGI2171J19970_10000910_pt1 | contig 16332 bp, 21 predicted proteins | sample DeeMarSWOR324_28_FD_19970 | JGI IMG/M metagenome (IMG submission 19970) | reverse complement strand
TTCTTATGGTAGAGGCTTATTGGCTGGTTTGCCCCGTTTATTGCAACCTCCTCCAAAAGGTTGTCTGACAAAACCACTTCCATCTCCCCCAAGCCGTACATCTTGTGCAGCAATGTTCCAGCAAGCATCTTTACCTGGGATTCCTCAGATTTAGGAAGCTCTGCCTTGATTGATTGTAATGCTTTTTCAAAGAAGACTTCTTTTAACTCGATGATCTTCCTTGGGTCTGTGATATCCTCAACAGCGATAGGGATTTTTTGCGCCAAAGAATTCATTAAACTATCAAGCAGCGCTCTAGTGGCAGGCTCAAGCCCTGGCATTATTATTTCATAAACAGGGACATCCTTCTCCTGGGAAGACCAGATATTTACTTTTGCCTTTACAAAATCAGCTGTTACTTCATAGCTTTCCAACAGCTTTTTATCTTTTGGCAAAGGCCTTTTTTCAACAAATTTTTCTTCCTTTCCTATGCTAACGCTTGGCTCCTGAAGGACATTTATGGGGTATATTATCTTGACAACGCCATGCTCTGACAATTTCTTTGCCAGTCTTTCAACGGTTTTTGGGTCTATTTCCAAATCCCTGGCAATTTCTGAGAATTTGGCAGTGTTTTTCCTTTTCTTTACGCTTTCAAGGAGATTATCCACAATGGTCTGTATAGAGCCTTTCTTGGCAGTTGTCTCAGGAATCTCTTTTTTTGGCTTTATTTTAGCTGTTGGTTTCCCTTTTTTCGCTTTTTCCAGCAATCCCATTTTACTTTATCCCGTATTTCTCAAGAACTCTCTTGTACAATTTGAAATCCCTTGATTTTGAGAATTCATCAACAGCCTTTTCAGGAAGCTTTCCAAGCCAGTTGTCAATCATCTTCAGGAACTGCTGGATATCCTGCTCTTTTCCAGCAGGGGTTTTAGTTTTTTCCTTTTGCGGCTTCTTAACTTCCTGTCTTTCAATCTTAATGCCTTCCTCCATTCTTCTTAATGCAACCCCCTGCCTTATGATATCATCAATCTGTCTCCTGAGCAGCTTCTTTTTTCCATGCAGCACATTCTCTTCCTCATTTATTTCCTTAAGTTTTTCCAGAATTGCATTCTCCTTCTCTTCCAGCTCAGGGCTTATTTTTTTCTTTTTAAATTTCCACTTCAAGTATTCTGGGAGGCAGATATAAACAACGAATCCAATGAAAAATAATGCCAATATCCTCACAGACCAAGACAGCCAGTCATTTGACTGGAAAAGTATGTTTTTTAACTGAATTAGCGTTTCCATAGACTACCACTTACACTATTTTCAAACAGCTTCTTACAATAAATAGGTTTTTTATTCGCTGTGAGGAGAGAATTCAATTAACTTTGTATTATATATCAAAAATTAAAATATATTATAATCTGTGAATTCTACCTTATAGAAGTAGAAAAATTGAAAAAAAGAAATATTTCTAAAAAAGAAATGAGAAAAGCCATATCAAAGCAGAGTAAAAACACAGTATTGTTAGAAAAAGAGAAATTAGATATTTTACAGGAGTCCAAAAAGCAGATTAAAGACATTGTCCAGACTATCAGAGAACCTTTGATGGTATTGGATCCTCAACTTAGGATCACTTTTGCAAACCAGTCATTCTATAAGGTGTTTAAAGTAAATAAAAAAGAGACAATCGGAAAAAAGATATATAATCTGGGAAATAAGCAATGGAATATCTCTGGATTGAAAGGGTTATTAGGCAAAATCTTGCCTGCAAACAAGTTCTTTAATAATTACGAGGTCAAGCATAAGTTTCCAGCAATCGGAGAAAAAATAATGCTGCTCAATGCTAGAAGATTAGATGGTGTGCAGATGATACTCCTGGCAATAGAAGATATTACTGCAAGAAAGAAAACAGAAGAAGCACTGAGGATATCCAACGAATATAACAAAAGCGTGATTGAAACAATAAGAGAACCTTTCTTGGTTGTGCTTGATAAAGAATACAAGGTGGTATTTGCAAATAAGGCATTTTACAGGATCTTCAAAACAAATCCCAAGGATACAGAAAATCATCTGATCTATGATTTAGGAAATAAACAATGGGATATCCCTAAATTGCATGAATTGTTTGAGAAAATTCTGACTAAAGGCCTTGTTTTTAAAGATTTCATGATTGAACATTCTTTTCCCAAATTAGGCCATAAGATAATGCTTATGAGCGCGCGAAAAATAAAAGAATATCCAGACATGCCAAATAAGATACTTCTTTCTATCTCAGATGTTACTGAGATAAATCTCGCAAAAAGAAGATTAGCAAAAGCCTATCAGGATCTAATGAGTTTAGACAATCTAAAATCACAGTTCCTGATTATGACTTCTCACGAGCTCAAGACCCCTATAACACCTATTATGATACAGGCACAGATGTTATTGGAAGGCTCGATTGGAAAGCTTACCAGCGAGCAAAAAAAGAGCGCTGAAATAATACTAAGAAACATGACGCGCCTTAACGAGTTGATTGAAGATATATTTGACATATCCAAGATACAATCCAATCAATTAAAGCTTGATGGGGAAAGAGAGGACATAGATAGATGTATAAGTGAAGCAGTTGAATCCATGAAACCCGCTGCATCTAAGAAAAATATACGTTTCAATATAAAAATGCCTAATTTGCCAAAATTGATGTTTGATAAAAATAGGATTAGCCAAGTATTGACAAATCTGATTGGAAATGCTATTAAATTCACTCCAAAAAACAGAAACGTCACCATAGAGACATTAAAACAAAAAAATGATATCCTAATTAAAATAAAGGATGAGGGAGTAGGTATAGAACAAAAATATATTAAAAAACTCTTTGAGCCGTTCTTTCAGATACAGCCCTCTTATGCCATGAAAGAAGAAGGCACTGGCCTGGGCCTGTCGATTTCCAAAGGCATTATTGAACGGCATGGAGGAAAAATATGGGCTGAAAGCAAAAAAGGAAAAGGCTCTACATTTTTCTTTACTTTGCCGCTTAAAAGAAGCAGAGGTAAATAATATGAAAAAGAAAGTACTGATAGTGGATGATGAAGAAGACATCTTGACATCTGTTGCAATGCTGATCAATAATATGGGCTATGAAGCAAAAACAGCAAATAATGGAAAAAAAGCGCTTGAGATGCTAAAAAAACAAAAATTCGATTTAGTGTTATTGGATATCCTTATGCCGGGGATTTCAGGCAGGGAAGTATTGGAAAATATCAGGGAATATCCAAAACTAAAAAATCAAAAAGCCGCATTCCTGACTGTTGTCAAGTTAAGTGAGTATGGCAGAGACATAATGAAAAAAAAGCTAAAGCCTGTTGATTATTTTCAAAAGCCGATTAATGTTAGTGACTTTAGAAGAAGGATAAAGAAAATATTAGGATAATCTTCTAAATGGCAGAAGAAAGTATTATAGTGGGCAAGCTGTGTAATAACCAGAATATCTTATTAGTTTCCAGCAGCAAAGACCACAACCAGGTACTGATTGATTTGCACAAGGCAGTATCAAATAAATTTAAAGGGATCCTGGCAATATTGACACATAAATCAGCAGCTACTTTGGCAAGTGAATTCAAGAAAAACAATATAGATTATTCAAACTATTTCTTCATTGACTTTGTAGAAGAGGATAACAAGCCAAAGAGATGTTTTACAATTTCTTCTCTTTTTGCTTTGACAGAGTTAGCTCTTAAAATAGAAAAGATAAAAAAGATGTATAAAACAGATTTGATAATATTAGACAATATATTAAGCATGCTGATATATAATAATGATGTGACAGTATTAAGATTTCTGCATGATATGATGGTAAAGGTCAGAAAAAAAGGTGGAAAAGCGATTTATTCAATCCTGAAAGAAGGCAATGAAAAATTAATAGCAGATATATCATTATTTGCTGATGAGATAGTAGAAATTTAGAGTTGTTTCCCTTTTAGGAGAGAATAATTTTTTCTTAATCTCAAATGCAAAAAAGGATTATTAACAATTATGGTTATCAGATGTGTTAACCAAATATGCAAACCAGATATAAAATGGTTAAGAAACAAGAGGTATTAATATTTTATTCAAGCTTGACAGAATCTAATCTATTAAATTCTTACTCAGAAAGTATTGATTATTTGCGTAAACTTAACATAAATACAAAGGTAATTGATGTGGTGAAAAACCGTAAGTTTGTTGAAAAATATGATATCATTACTACGCCGTTGCTGATAATAAAAAAGAGTGGCAAAATCTACAAGTATTTTGACCCCATAGAGGGCTTAGAGAATATGCTTACGCGTGATTTGTATGGAAAAGGCATTTTAAATGTCCTAGGATTTAAAGAGGGAAGAAAGCTTGGAAGGAAGCTCAAAGTAAAAAAACAGAAGGGCATAGAAAATTCTTTAAACAATGTATTGGGATCAAGAGGACTTCACGATTTTAGGTTGGTTAAGTTTAATGCTAAAAATAATTACTCAAAGGTAAGAGGTATTTCTGACATTGCAAGAGTGCGTGGAAAGAGCAAAACCCCAGTATGCTTTAGTATAGCCGCCTTTCTTGGAGGGATATTCACAGAAATCTTCAACAAAGGAGTGCACTTTAAGGAAACAAAATGCATGGTTCAAGGTTATGATGGCTGTGAGTTTGAAACTATAAAAGAAGATATAAAAAAAACTGAAAAAGCAGTAAAAAAATGGCTGTTGAAATAAAAAAGAAAGTTGAGAAAGAATTGGAAAGTTTACAAGAAAATTTCATAATAGCTGTTATATCCTCTTCAGAAAGTTATTCTGCTTTAAACACAGCAATTGTGGATTACATGGTGAATAAAAAGAAAATGCCAGGCGTGTATGTTACAATGAACAAACCATATGAGACAGTAATAAATAATCTAAAAAAGTGTGGTATTGATACCAAGAAAATTTTCTTTGTTGACGCTATATCTAATGTTATTGGGAACAAAAAATTAATATCAGAAAATTGTATAATATTAGATAGTCCATCTGCGTTGACAGAATTAGGGATAGTTATATCGAAGGCTTTCGGCTCGAAAAAAATAAAATTTCTATTGATGGATTCGTTGTCAACTATGCTGGTGTATAACAAGGTGGATACTACTGTAAAATTCATCCACTATCTTATAACACAACTAAGAAAATACAAATTATCTGGAATTATTCTGTCTTTGGAAAAAGATATGGAAAGCAAAACGATTGATTCAATTACTCAGTTCTGTGATAAGGTAATAAAAATTTGATCATGAAATTTATGCCAAGAATAGCAAGGAAAGAACAAGTAATAGAAATACTAAAACAGCATCCAGAGGGATTAACAATAGAGGACCTTGCTGAAAAATTAAAGACAACAAGGCATACGGTTTCTCTTGTATTGGCTGAATTAAAGGGAGAAAAAAAGGTAAGGATAAGAAAAGTCGCAGCTGCAAAGCTGCATTATTGGAAATAAGATGGGAAACAAGAAACCAAGGCTTTACTTTGGAGGGGAAGGGTTGCTGAAGAAAGTAAATAAAGCGAAGATCTCCCAGCAAAAGCCGAAAGAGCTCGAACCAAAGGAGGAGGAACCAGCACCTGATTTCAAGGAAATGAAAGAAGCGGCTGAGCAAGAAGTTAAAAAAGAAAAGTATAAAGAAGATTTTAAGGAAATCCACGAGCATAAACCGCTTGGCCATATAGAGCCGCATATAAAAGGGAACATAAAGATAAAGCACAAGCCAAGCAAGTTAAAAATAGAAAGGGAAGCAACAGGCATTCCTGGCTTAGACGAGGTAATTGAAGGCGGCTTAAAAAGGAATTCTGTTACCCTGGTTGGCGGATGCGCTGGTTCAGGGAAATCAATCCTTGCAATGCAGTTCATTGTTAATGGGATATTAAAATATAATGAGCCGGGCGTATATGTAACCTTTGAAGAGGACAAGGAAGAGGTTTACGAGGACATGCTGAGGCTTGGATGGGACCTGGCTGAATTGGAAAAACAGGGCAAATTCGCTTTCTTAAGGTATACCCCAGAGCAGGTAGGCAAGGTGCTGAAGACAGGAGGCGGAATCATAAGGGACATTATCGATAAAATAAAGGCAAAAAGGATTGTTGTTGACAGCATATCAGCTTTTACCCTGCTGCACAGGAACGAGCTGGAGAAAAGGGAAGCCTGCCTGGACTTATTCCACATCCTAAGGAAATGGGCATGCACAACATTAGTGATTGGCCAGTATTATGCAGCTGAAGAGAGGCATGAATCAACTGCAGTTGAATTTGAGGTTGACGGCATTATCTGGCTTTACAATATAAAGAAGGAAGACATAAGGGTCAGGGCAATCGAAGTTTTCAAGATGAGAGGGACAAAGCATGCTGCCAAGATATTCCCTTTTGAAATAACAAACGAAGGAATTGCAATCTATCCAGAGCAGAGCGTCTTTTAAGATGGAAAAGAAATCCCAGGCAGCTGCAGAAATGCTTGTAATTCTGGCAGTTGGCTTGTCAATCCTTCTCGCTGTAGTTACTGTTAATAATAAGGTAATGACAGGAACTTCTGGCAAGATTTCTTCAACAAAGGCAAGGGCAGCAGTAGATTCTTTATCAGATGCTGCTGAACTGGTTTATCAGCAGGGAGTCGGCTCAAGGACAAGGGTTTTTGTTGCTTTGCCAGATGAAATTCAGAGCTTTAGTGCTTCTGAACAGACTTTGAATATGCAGCTGTATGCTGGCGGAAGCCTAAAAGATGTTTACAGAAGTTTTGATTTCAATGTTTCAGGAACCTTGCCTACAGAAGAAGGAGGTTATTGGCTCTATGTTGAAGCGGAAGAAGGATGTGTTGATTTTAGTGAAAATATAACTTCTTAAAATGAGAAAATCCCAAATCTCAGCAGAATTTGTCATAATTGCTTCAGCTGCATTAATTGTTTTCTTAATAATATTTTCAATCGTTGACAAAAGGAATGACGAATTGTATTCAGCAAGAACTATGCTTTATGCAAGGCAGGAAGCAGACAGATTAGCAAACAGCATAAATACAATTTTCTTGGCAGGGAATGGCGCTCAAAAAACGATAACCCTTCCAGAAACATTAAGAGATGACAGAGATTATACAATAAACATCTATCCATCGAGCCATTTGGTCGAAATAACCTGGAGTTTTTTAGGAAAAAACAAGCAATATGCTTCTACACTAACAACAGCAAATATAACTGGTTCATTAACAGCGCTGAAAAACATGACTTTAACAATATCAAACAGCAATGGAGGCATTATAATTGGATAAGGCTCAAATATTTTCCTTAGATGTTGTTATTGCAATAGGAATCTTCATCTTAATACTCCTATCAGCAGGGTTGATATGGAATTACAGCAGGGAAAAGATTGCGATTGAGGAAACAAGGAATGATATGGAGATAATAGCGAGAAACGCATTATCTGTTTTAATAGAAACAAAAGGAAATCCAAACAATTGGACTAGTTATGCTTTCAATGAATCAAATATCAAATCATTAGGGCTTGCTGATGAGTTTCTGGAAGTAGACTCAACAAAAATAAGCTCATTGTCATCAGCAGATTATTCAACAGCAAAAACAATTCTAGGAATTTTAGGGCCTAATTATGAATTTGGATTAGACATAGATATATGGAATGGAACTGATTACACTGCTAATTATACAATCGGCTTGCCGCCAAATGCAACTGCTTCTGAAGTTGTTAAAGCAGAGAGGTTTGTTTTGCTGGATAACTCATGGACAAAAGCGACTATGAAACTATGGAAATCATGCGAGGATGCAACATGTTGAAAAAAGGAATAATATTCAGCTTGGATGCAATACTTGCAGTTATAATAGCGGGAGTAATGATTCTTGCTTGTTTTTTTTATTTATCGCATACATCAACAAACCTCTATCAAAACCAGGATATTTACAAAATTTCATTAGACAGCCTCACAATCCTAGAGAAGGACAATACATTAAAAACAGCTGTAGAAACAAACAGCACAACAACCTTGCAGTTGTTCTTAGATTCCCTTCCAGCTCAGCTTTGCGGTGATATAACTGTTTACACATCTTCATCATCAGCTGTTCTTTCTGCGCAAAAAACAGGCTGTACAGCTAAGAATGAATCAACAATTGCTGTAAGAAGCTTTGTAGCAAATAACTTTAATGTTTATTATGCAAGGATGGAGGCGTGGTATAAGTGAAGAAGAAGAAGAAGGGCATATTATTCACGATAACAACAATCTTCCTGCTGTTAGCAGTATTCCTGCTCTCATCAGCTTATTTAACAAGGAACAAGGAGCTCCAAAGGACAGCAACAATTTCTTTGGCTGGAGATAGGTTAAGGTATATTGAGGATGATATAACAGATAATATTTATTCTGATTTAGTGTCAATAAACCTTGAATCTATCTCAAGAGGAACTTATGTCACAGTTGTGTTTAATCACTCCAACCTAAGCTCGTCAATAAATCACCGGCAATTAATGCAGGATTATGAAACTTTCATTGAAGGGGCTTATTCAGCATTAAACAATATTAACATAGATTTAATTGGATTTAATAATTCTTTTTCATTATCTCCTTATAACAGCACGTTTACTATAGACAGCAATATGATTTATGTTTATACAGAAAATCCAGATAATATAGATAGAATACAACTGATAATGGATATTGACGAAGCTACCTTAAATACAAGTGACGGGCAGCCAAGTGATACTGGTGATATTGAAGTAGAAATAGAAATGACCCACAGCGGCGGAGAATTTAATCCTTCAGCTGATTTAGACCCAACAGTAAACAATGATCCTTTCTATGTCAATTTTGAGGCTGGCTCAAGGATAGAGATTAATTTTGGATTATATAACAGCCAGAGTGGTGTTTTGAGGGTAAATGCTTCCGGATTGAAAGCAGATATTTCCCATCTTGAGTTTAGGTATAACCTATTATCAGAAAAAGTTATCATAAAAGGAGGCAATATCTCAATAATATATCCTGTAGAGAACATTACAAAAAAAACAGAGATAATTATTGCAGAAGAATGATCCTATTATTTTGCCAAGAAAGGATAAAGAATTGCTAACCTTCAAGCAGCCATTTCCAAACAGGCTTGACAGTTATTTTCTTATTGTTAACTTTAAATTCGTCTTCTTGTTTATATGTCAAAATTAATCCTTCTTTTAGCTTAAACATCTCAATTGCTTCTATAAGTCCGTCAATCTCTCTTTGCTTGTTATCCTCGGTTAGTTCATAGCAAACCTGAATTGATTTTATTATAGCGTCTTTTTCTTTAACTGCAAAGTCGCATTCATTTTTCTCCTTAAAATAGAATATTTCATTATATTTTCTTCTCAAATGCAGAAAAACTATGTTTTCAAGCATCCTTCCTCTGTCTGAAGAAAATGAAACAGAATTTACGTTTGATAGGCCATTATCAATTGAATAGACTTTTTTTGGATTAATCAATTGCCTTTTAAGGGAATAAGCAAACTTTGGAACAGTAAATAACAGATAACTATTCTCAAAATATGAAATAAAAGCTATCACGCTGTTTGTTGAGCCTAAGTCAAATATCTTCTTTAAACTATTGTAAGAAAACTCCTTGCCTATGTTAGTGAGCAAATACACGGCCATCTCTTTTATTACTTTTGATTCCCTCAATTTATGCCTAACAATAATGTCTCTTTCAATCACGTCATTTAACAATTCGTGGAGTATTTCTGCTTTAAGGTATTTCAGATATTCCGGAAAGCCCCCTTTCTTCAGATACTCTTCAAAAGAATTTATATTTGCTTTTTTGTTAAAGAATATAAGCATTTCCTTAAATGAAAATGGAAAAAGTTCATGCCTTACGTGTCTTCCAGTGAGCCTTGTCCCTAATTCCCTGCTTAATAGGGAAGCATTTGATCCAGTAATAACAACTTTTATTTTTTTATCTAACAATGACCTTACAAAAAGTTCCCATTTTTGAATATTCTGAATCTCATCAAAGAAGTAACAGTTGCGGTCGCCGTATTCTTCCTTAAATGCTTCCTTGAGTTTTTGAAAATCGCTCACTTCAAAATCTACTAATCTAGGATCCTCAAAATTTATAAAATAACATTTTCCGGTCTTTTTCATTAATTGGCGCAGTAATGTGCTCTTTCCACACCTTCTTATCCCAGAGAGTATTACAGCGTAAGGAAGGCTTAAATCTATTAGGCCAAGCTTTTCACGTTTTACTCCTTCTTCTAACAGAAGAAGCTCTTGTTGTTGAGATTTAATTATTTCCCTTAGAGTGTCTTTCAATATCATTTTATATGAAGTATTCATTACTAGTATATAAATCTTTTCATTACTAATGAATAAATTTGTTCATTACTAATGAATAAATTTCAGAAAAGGCATTTTGATAGAAATATTATTCTCTCCAAAAAGGGAATAAAGAACTTATTTAAGCTAAATCCAGGTTAAAAGTTAATAAAATGAAACAGGTTTTTGTTTTATCTTTCATTGTTATTGCAATCAGCAGCGGGATATTCTTTCTGATGCCTGGAGCTTTGCAATTGTTTAGCTTCTCTGGAGAAACCTTTTTTAAAGGCGAGGTTTGGCGCTTGATTACCTTTTCCTTCACTCACGTTAATCTATCACACCTGATTGAGAATATTGTTGCTTTAGGAATTATTTCCTTACTGGCTTTTGAATTTGGCCTAAAGGGCAAATATTTCATTTATTGCTTCTTGCTTTCAAGTATTCTGGTTGCTTTGGCTGACGGATTCCTGTTTCCTGCGCTGATAATTGCAGGCGCATCTTTGGGCATTTACTCTGTGCTTGGCTCATTATCGATAAAAGGCTCTAATTTTATACCAAAGCCTGTTTTAGTGCCTTTATTTGGTTTGTCTGCATTAGGTGTATTCCATAGGGATCTTGTTCAATCATTGCTTCATTTTTCTGGTTTTGTTAGCGGAATATGTATTTTTTATTTGTTGATTAAAATCAAGAAAAAACCAAGAATCTTACAGGGGTGATAAAAATGGATAGGATTAAGATTGGTGTAAAAGGAATTGATGAATTGTTGGGTGGAGGACTGCCAAAGGGAAGGACTGTTCTTGTTTCTGGCTCATGCGGAACAGGAAAAACGATATTTGCTTCGCAGTTTGTGCATAATGGCGTTAAGGATAAAGAGCCGTGTATCTATATAACATTTGAGCAGTCCAAAAGAAAGCTCATTGAAGATATGAAAGAGCTTGGCATTGATTTTGAACAGATGGAATCAAGCGGCTTGTTCAGGCTTGTTGGCGGGCCTGTTGGCCACATAAGAAGATTTAAGGAGAAAGCAAAGGCTGGTATTCTGGATATAGCAACTGAGGTAAAAGAGATTGTTGANGAGATTGATGCGAAGCGGGTTGTGCTTGACTCAGTAAATCTTTTCACCATGCTGTTTGAGAATGACAGTGACAGGAGAAAAGCACTTGCAGCATTAACATCCACGTTAGATAAATTAGGATGCACCACATTATTGACATGCGAGGTAAGGGAAGGAACAACAAACCTCAGCTGGTACGGCTTTGAAGAGTTTGTTGTTGACGGAGTGATAGTTTTATTCAGGATACCCTTTGAGAATATGTATGAGAGGGGCATTACTGTGGTAAAAATGAGGGGCATAGACCATTCAAAGAATGTATGTGCCCTGCGGATTGATAAAAAGGGAGTTGTTGTTTATCCTGGCAAAGAGCCATTCCATAAGATGACTGGGAGAAAATAAGAGAGTCCTATTTAGATAATTTAGGTTCGCTCAAAACCGAAAGCATAGTCACTTCGCTATGCTCCGTTCGTAGCTTTCTGTTTTTCGCTTCGCTCAAAACCGAAAGCTTTAAATATCATTAGTTACCTATTAGGTAACTATGTATGAAATTCCGCAATACGGATTGAGAGCCTACAGTTTGTTTTATTCAAAACACGGCTCAAGAGAAGCTTTTAAACAGTCAGAGTTAGACTGGATAGTAAGCCAAAGTATGAGAAAAAAGATATTTTCTTTATTATTAAAAGCAGGGTGGATAAGGAAAGAATCCAGAGATACCTACAAGTGCATTGAGCCTCAAAAGGCTGTAAGGGGATTGTTGGAGTTTAGGTTATATGATACTATTGTACATGCAAAAAAACCTTATGCTTTCACTAAGTTGTCAGCAGTGGAGATATGGTCTGATTACTCATATATACAAAGAGGGATAGAGAGGTCTCCTTATTTTATAAAGGTGTTGAAGAAGGACTTAAGATACTGGAAAGATTTCTTCAATAAAAATAATATTCCTAATTACGTTAATGAAGGCTCGACAATAGGCGAATTTGTTATCTTGATGCCTGTAGATAAGATCGTTTCTGTCAGGAAAGATGGTTTAAATGTTGAGCCATTGAAGAAAACATTAAAGATAGCAAAAGAAAATGAAATGTATGAATATGTTTATAAATATATGAGGAAAAAATATGGAGCTGCTGCAGCTTAGAGAAAAGGAGATTTTTGAAACACTTAAGAAAATAAGAAAGTTCAAGTTTGTGGTTATTGGGGGGTATGCTGTAAATGCTTATACATTGCCAAGATTCTCTGTTGATTGCGATATTGTTGTGGAAGATAATGATGAAGCAAATAAGATAGGCAAGGTATTAGAAAGATTAGATTACAATAAGGAGGATGCCAATAAGATTAATATTCTTTATGGTGGGAAATTTATCAGGTATGAAAAAGATATAGGCAATAACCTTAAGGTTAGTGTAGATATTTTGATTAAGAATATACTGGACAGGCAGACAAATGCAAATTTTAGTGCAAAATGGATCTTTGAGAATTCTGAAGTAATGTCCCTAAAAGGGAAGACAATAACAGAAGAATTAAATCTGAGAATAATTAACGCAGATGCTCTTATTGTAATGAAATCAACAAGCTGCAGAATTGCTGATATAAGAGATGTATTTATGATCCTAACAAAAGCAAAAGATCTTGAGTGGATTAAAAAAGAGATTGGAAAAAGATATGGCATAGAAAACAGACTTAACAAAATTGTAAAGAAAGTAACTTCAACCCAGTTCAAGGATAATCTGCAGGGAATCTATGGGTATATTGATGAAAACCTTTTTGAAAAACAGAAGAATTATCTGTTAAGATTCAGCAAGTTGGACTGAAAAAAGCTGTTTACTATTTAACCAGTCACCATCTTATCAAAGAACAAGGCTATCTTATTCAGCAGGTCNCCTGTTTTTGTTTCGGGGGTTAATACAACTGTCTTTAATCCTGTTTTAGCTGACTCTTCTGTAACAGATTTTATGAATTTTACAACCAGGTCTTCTTTGTTGTAGATTAAAAGTGTTGCTAAAGCGTCTATGATTAGGTATTTATCATTTTTAATTGATTCAGTGAATTCTGTTATAGCTATGCTCAAGCCTGTTAAGTCAGATGGATGCTGTATATGCAGAACATTTTCTTCCTTTTCAGCTGATGCAATGGAAGAAGTGATGCAGTCGATGAAAAAGATTTTTTTTGTGCTTATCTTTTCCTTTTCAAGAATCCTTTTTATGCCTGCATAAGGCTTGTTAAAGGTAACATAAACACCTGGCAGCTTGCTTTTTGTGAAAAATTTAACTATCTTGTTTGCTGTGCTCTGCAGGTTTTCTATTTTAGTAGCTATTAGTATTGAGTTCTGACCGTCTAGGTCTAACAATGTCTTTTCTATGTTCATTTTTCTCTATGGTTTTTGCTTTTTTAAAAGGTTTTATTTCTTGGAAACTATACTTTCTATCCTTTGTATTAGACTCTCTTTTGTGAAGGGCTTCATGATGTAGTCTGAGATGCCGCTTTTTCTCAATGATTTTCTTCTCTCGTCTGATACGGGTATAGCAGAGAGGAAGGCCATCTTTATTTTTTTGTCTGTGCTCCTTATTCTCTGGAACAAGTCCCAGCCAGAAAGGTCTGGCAGCATAATATCCAACAGGATAAGGTCCACCTTAGCCTTTTTAAGCTTTTCAAGCGCTTGTTTGCCGTTTAATGCGCCTATTACTTTGTAGCCTCTCTTTTCTAAGATCAATTTGACTACATTTAATGTGTCTAAATCATCTTCAACGTACATTATTTTTATCATTTTATCGCCTCTTTTTTTGTTTTTTTATTAAATCAATAATCATTTATCACTTGGTTTACTCTTTTTTTAATCGATCACTATTTATTTTATCATTAGGTTAAATTTTATCTATCACAATTAGTTGCGCTTCTGATTTGTTTTTATCACCTTAAATCATCATTCAATAACAATTAAATCCGAAAATTCCTTTTTACCCCATGCAATTGGAATTTTCATCCACTTCCTTCCTTTAACGTATACTTAAAGGAATACAGTGGATGACTTTTGCTTTAACAAACTGAATAAAGCAAAAATCCGATTTTTTATTTTCTAATGATTCTTTTTTATTGATTTTGGGGCAAAAATCGGATTTATTATTTTTTTAATGATTTATTTTTATTGATTCTTTGAATTGATTATTTTTATTGATTTTCAGGCAATTTTGGGGGTCTGTTTCTTATAGGCACAGTGAAATAAAAGGTAGAGCCTTTTCCAACATGGCTTTCAATGCCCATTTTTCCGCCTAACAGCTCTACTATGCCCTTGCAGATAGCCAAGCCTAGGCCAACACCACCATACCTGCGCTTTGTGGTGGGGTCTACCTGGAAAAATTTGTCAAATATCCTCTTCTGGTCCTCTTCTTTAATGCCAATGCCCTGATCTTGTACCTTTATAACCATATCTTTATCAAATCTATTGGCATATACGCTGATGGTTTTGTCCTTCGGGCTGAATTTAATAGCATTATCCAACAGGTTAACCAGGATTTGGGTGACTCTGTTCCTGTCTGTTACTGTTATAGGTAACTTAGGTACATTTGTCATTAAGGTTATGTGCTTCTCATCCGCAAATATCTGCCTATCCCTTACTGTTTCTTCAATCAATTGTTTTATATCTATCTCCTCAAAAGAGAATTTCATTCTTCTTGTCTCTATTCTGCTTATATCTAAAACATCCTCAATTAATAATTTTAGCCTTTTAGCGTTTCTTGCAATCACAATTAATGCGTCTTTCTGCTCTTTTTTTAGGCTGCCCAAGTCTTCATCAGACAGCATCTCAATATAGGCCTGCATCGGTGTCATTGGTGTTTTAAGTTCATGAGAAACAAGGGAGAGGAATTCATCTTTCATTCTGTCCAGGTCTTTTAGCTTCTCGCTTGCTTCTGATACATCCTCAAGGATGTTTATGGTTGCTGTCCTTGCTTCTGACAGCTCACCTACCTTTTTATTGAGTTCTTTTGTTCTTTTCTTGACTTCTTTTCCCAGGTTTTTGCTGTAGCCCTCCAATTTATCCTGTGATTTCTTCAATTCACCTAACATCTGGTTGAAAGCAGAGGCAAGCTGCCCTAGCTCATCATCACGATGGAGACTAATCTTTGTAGTTAGACTCCCACTTTTTCCTATTCCCTGTACTATGGTTAGCAGTCCCATGAGTGGTTTTGTCACTATGGTTGAAAGAGCAGAGACCAACAAAATTATTGCTAAAGTGAAAGAAATGAACGCTACCCAGGCGGAATAAATGAACAGTTTTCTTGTTTTTTGATTGATATAACCCTGAGGGAATCCTACCCTAACTGTTGCGGCATGCCTGCCGCTGGTTTCAAAAACCGGGATAAAAATGTCATAATAGTTCTCTCCATTTAATGGGTTAACCTGGATTGTATTTCTTGCGTTTTTCACAGCATCTAGAGCCGCAAAACCAGTTATCATTCTTCCATGCTGAGACGGATCATTGTGGAATAATATTTCGCCGTCTGAGTCTATAACTGAAGCGTATGAGATTTCCTCATAGTTGCTGACAATATCTTGGCATTGTTCATCAAAACCCACCAGGTTCTCTACCGGTATTCCCAGCCTCAACAGTTTATCTAACTGGAACTTTAAGCTTTCACCTATGGCAAACACCTTTAGTTGGAGGGTATTGGAATACTCTCTCGCAAAAATACGGCTATTAACTGCAGTGTTTGCTCCAATTGCAAAAAATAATATTGCAATAGTAATTAAAACAATCTTTGTCTTTATGCCAAACCTCATTGTTCCTCCCACTCAAATTTCTCTATAACTTCAGCAGTTAAAAGTATGCTGCTTTTTATTTTTATGCCCAGTTTATTAGCTCTTGCAAGGCTTATAACCGGCTCTCCTTTGACTGTTGGCTTAAATTCATAGCTGGAGGGGCTTCTTCCTTCTGCTAAAATGCCTCTTGCTATTTTACCTGCTGCTAGGCCCTGTTCATAGCCTGAAACTGTTACGGTACAGAGTGTTCCGTAAGAAATGCGGTCTTTCCA
>JGI2171J19970_10000909_pt1 | contig 16354 bp, 20 predicted proteins | sample DeeMarSWOR324_28_FD_19970 | JGI IMG/M metagenome (IMG submission 19970) | reverse complement strand
GTTGCATGAGCCGCAGCCTGGACAAGCCACGTTCTCCAACCGCGCAAGCTCTTCAGGCGTCATCTTTTCAGCGATGACTTTGCCCATGCCCTCAAAAACGTTGCTTACGCCGACTTTTTCGCCGTTAAACAAGCCAGATTCCATTGCGCCGCCAGTAATCGAGATGGCAGGCACATCTAAACGCGCAGCAGCCATGAGCATGCCAGGCGTAATCTTATCGCAGTCTGAAACCAAAACCACGGCGTCTAGCCTGTGCGCTTGCACCATGACTTCAACGGAATCAGCGATTAACTCGCGGGAAGGCAGCGAATAACGCATTCCTTGGTGTCCCATGGCTAAGCCGTCGCAAACCCCGATGGTGTTGAACTCGAAGGGTGTTCCTCCAGCCACTAAAATTCCAGCCTTCACGGCTTCGGCGATGTTCTGCAGGTGTATGTGGCCTGGAACGATTGTGGTGAAGCTGTTTGCCACGCCTATAAACGGCTTAGCTATGTCCTTGTCGGTTAATCCTAGCGCTTTCAGGAGTGCGCGGTGAGGTGCACGTTCTATTCCGAGTTTCATTTCGTCGCTTCTCATTTTTTGTTTCCTCGTAAATTTGAATGGTTGCTAAATGCTATGTACTTGGCAGGATTTAAGTCATTTACGCTCTAGCGCTCGGAACAGTCTATACCCCCTTATATAAAGGCTGAAAACCCAATTGGTTCATGCGCCATGAAGCGCCACGGTTGGAAACAATCGTAATGTTGTAAATTGGTTTTCTAAATGAAATTTAGGCTGATTATGCAAAGCTTTATAACAGCGCCTAGCATTTTGCATTCGTAAAAAGGTGGAAACACGTGAAATTCGGCACATACGTATTTGAGCCAAAGAAAGCTGAAGGCTTCGACTTTCATTTATTCCGCGTAAAACCAGAAGTAGGCAGACGATTACCGCCCGTATCAGACATGTACAGCAACGTCGCCATTTTCGGTGACAATGTTACTGCACGGAATCATCCAGACTGGATTTCTCAGTCACCCCTCGGTCCAGCATGGAGAACAAACGACAACTTCAACGTGCGCTGGGACATTCTCTGTCACACGCAACCTGAACATAGAGCAGAACAGCTTGATTACATTGAAGACGTTGCTAGGCATTCTCCGGGAGTTTGGCTGAACAGCATGCACTTTGCAGATCATGGACACTGCACTTGTGCACGCTGCAATGCGCTATGGAAGAAAAGCGGACTCAGCTGGTTCGAATGGCGCAAAAAAGAAGTAACAGACTACATTGCCCAAATCAGGGAGCGCGTGAAAAACGAGCTAGTCATAGGTTTGCTTCCTGACCCAGTGAATTCTTATGAGCGCTTCGGAGTGGACTTTGACGCTCTTGCTCCGTACGCTGATGCATTCAACGTTGTGATGTTCTCTAAGAACTATGCTACTCCATGGTACTGGGAGATGCTGTGCAGAGCCTTCAAGAAGTTGCTGAAGAAACCATTGTACATCAGCTTGTACGTTTTCGGTCCCGGAGACAATCCAGCGGAAGTACCCGCGCCAAGCGAACTGGTAACGCTTTCGGTTCGCGCTGGAAGAACAGGCATTGATGGTATTCTTTATCTGACAGACAAAGCTAGCCAAATCTGGGATTTCCAGAAAGCAGTAGTAGACAGAGTCGAACTCAGGCAGAAACTGAAGACCTATGGATGCCAAGAAGTGTTAGACTTCTTCGCCAGCTGGGAAAAAATCGTAGAGTAAGCCTTAAAGAGCAAAATCTAGATACAGGCAGTTGCAACTTCAAAGTGGTTGAAACAAACCACCACGCTGCCCTTTTATTTCGCCCAAAATTCAACACTACTTTTCATTACACACTTGAAAACCCTTAGACTCTGCAAACTGGCTTTTAACGTGAAAAACATAATTTTAAGCTTTAACGACCGTTATGGAGAGAAGTGAGAGAACAAAACATAGATAAATGTCCACTGCATCTGTCATAGACGTTAGGAGAAATTTCAATGGTAAGTAAAATCCTAGTAAAAGATCTGATGTATACGAACGTTAATGTCTTCGAAAACGAATCAAGTGCCTTGGAAGTAGTGAAAGCAATGTCTGATTGCGATGTAGACTACGTGATTGTAGTGCAGAGCAGAAAACCAACTGGTATCATAACCGAGCGAGACGTCATAGTGCGCATGCTCACGCAAGGGTTGGACCCCAACGTAGTGATAGCAAGAGCCATCTACACCAACCCGCTGGTGACTATCGAAGAGACCGCTACAGTAGAAGAAGCCGCTAAACTCATGAAGGAATGGAAAATCAAGCATCTGCCAGTGACGCGAGAAGGCAAAATCGCAGGCATGCTAACCTACCTTGACATCGCGTTCAATGTTCCAGAACTGCTACCTGCAATGAAAGAACTATATCGCCCCTCAAAATAGGGCAAGTTCGATAGCTGGAAAGCACTGTAATCTTCCGCATATTCCCCGTCTAAAGTTCCAGACCCGCAAAAATTCAGGAAAAGAGGGGCTTTGCTTTGCCCTTTTTTTGTTTAAGCACGCGGCCAACGAAACCGCCGTGAAACCGCATGGTAAAGAAGTAATTGTTAGGCAACTCCAATGTTTGGAGCCCATCTTTAACTGGGGTCTTCACAAGAATAGAGAAAAATTGAAAAATACCTTTGTCACCATTTAGGGAGCAATAAAGGTGGCTTAAGGTTTGGACGAAGTCTTAGAGATGTTAGACAAAACCGCGAAGAGAATTCAGAAGGCTCTTGACGAAAGCAAGGAAGCAGCGTCAAAGCAAACAACCGCCTATGAGAAGATACTCAAATCAAAAGAGGCTTCTGAGGAACAAAAAACCAAGGCCTTCATAGGAAAAACGCTTGAATTAGACCGTTTAGAAACGCTGTCTTCTCAATTGAGCTTGCTTTATTCACTTCAGATATTTGCTTTCAAAGTAAAAGTATTAGAGATAACAGTCAGCAACATCAATGCACAGCTTGTGCAATCAGGAGTCCTGCAGAAGAGCACGGAGCTGGAAGACGTAAAGAAAAAAATTGACGCATTAAAGATTCTTGTGGAAGCCCAGTATGAGTCGTTGAAGGAAATCAGGGAAAACCAGAGCAAAAACCTAACCTACATACACTAAAACTGAAATTTCAACTCTTTTTCTCTTTTATGAGCAATACAGTTGTTCCTATGCTTAACTAACTTTCTTTTTCCAAAATTCCATTACTACGTTTGCATACAATTTGCAAGTTACCGCTAGAAGTAATCATGAAATTATTTCCAGAAGAAAGCTTTTAAGTTTTTTAGAAAAAAATAAACCCCGTGATTAAAAATGGCAGATGAAAACACAAAAAATCAAGACGCTGCCGAAAAGATTTCAGTAATGAACGAAATATTCGAAGGTTTAATCTCTGACGCATCTGAACTAGTGGAGGATCTCTATTGGGGCGTGAAAACCTACCTTTTTTATGGACTTATAATGATCCTCTTCGGGATATCAGAGATAGCGTACAACGCAACTGCCCTCCAAGAAAGATTATACATACCGCTATTCATTTCTGGAGTGTTGCTGTTCGCGGGTTGTGCTCAGATTCTTAATTACTTCAGACTTAGAAGTAAATACTCAAAGCTGTTTAAGCTCAAAAACGAATTGAAAAAAGCCTAGGAGCGCCGCCGATGTCTTTTCCTAGGAGAGCACCAACGACAATAGCCTTAGAGTTGCTTGACTGCATAGATGAGAAAGGAGGCAGAGCCTCAAAGTGGGACCTGATTAAAATCGTTGGAAACGAAGCTCAATTTCAGCAGTGGATAAATGAATTCCTATACAAAGAGAAGCTCATCGAGGAAATACGTGAGTCCAACCATTCTTTCTACAAGAAAACGGAAAGCGGCGAACTCTTCCACAAGTTACTAAGAAACGGCAAAGTAGTGCGGGCACTATTACGGGTAAGAGGAAAAAGACTGCGCCGAACGTATTGGTAAGTAACGGCATTTTTGGCGCAGGCAACTACTGAGAAAAACAGGGAAGCAAATAGCCAAGAATCAAGCTTCTTCAACAGAACACTGAGCATATCTCACATCTTGTTTTGGTGGACCGGTGGGGATTTGAACCCCAGACCTCCTGAGTGCAAGTCAGGCGTTCATACCAACTGAACTACCGGCCCGCTCGCGGTTTTCTCGAATGCTTTAGCGGTTCCTTGATATTTAGGTTTTGTCTGCAAACAGGCGCTACAATTTCAAAAGACTTTGAAAAAAAGGAAAAAATACGGAATAAATAGAAATTACGTGTTAAGCGTTAGAAGCTTAATATCGCCTTCTTGGTGGTCGTTTCTTTGACCAGCATTCTCGGCAGTAAACGGGCCTATTCGGATCAGGCTTGAATGGAACTTCACATTCCTGACCGCACTCAGAGCAAACTGCCTTGTGCATTTCTCTATTGGACATTAACTATTTCAACTCCTTCTTACTGTTTTGCGTGCAAAAATCGCTTCTTGCACGATGCACCTATGCACTGCGCAGAAGCATATAAAACTTGCCATTAAGAAAACCAACAAACGCCATCGATTAAAAGGTGACATGTGCACGGTTTTGTTAAAACTATGAAGCCAGCAGCTTTCTCCACAAAACGCAAAGCTGAAAACAGAAAACGCTATACTCTAAAAGCAAGATAACCTGTTTTCGGAGAGGTAAGAAATGGTCGAGTTCAAAACAGTAAAAATTGACCCGCCAAAAGACTGCAACGTTATCTTAGGCATGGCGCACTTCATAAAAACCGTCGAAGACCTTTACGAAGCTTTGGTTAACGCAGTTCCAAACATTAAATTTGGAATAGGCTTCTGCGAAAGCTCTGCCCATTGCCTAGTAAGAAGCGAGGGAAATGACGCCGAATTAAAGCGTTTAACAGCGGAGAAAGCCTTCGAAATCGCATGCGGCCACAGTTTTCTGATCTACATAAAAAACGCTTATCCCATAAACGTCTTAGATAAAATCAAAAAAGTGCCCGAAGTTTGCACGATTTTCGCAGCCACCGCGAACCCGCTGGAGATAATAATCGCAGAAACAGCACAGGGCAGAGGAATAATAGGAGTAGTTGACGGGTTAAAGAGCAAGGGTATAGAAACGGACGCAAACGTTAAAGAACGGAGAGAATTTTTGAGAAAAATAGGCTATAAACTAGGATAGCGTNNCAGAAAAAATAAAAGAGGCAAGGTGAAGCNAGCGTTGACTTCCGAGCCCCGCAAAGCATCGCATTGTANAAAATTTAATTCGATTTTCAGGGTCATCTCTGAATTGTTAATTCTGGCTGGACTTCAAACGGGATTTTTTCTTTCATTTTCTCCGAGGCATACACGACAAGTTGATTAAATTGCTTGTCTGAGAGGACATTGCGTGCTCTGGACAAAACTTCTAGGCATAAGTCTTTAAAAACGAGGTCGGCGCAACTCAACTTTGCGTCGTCAATCAATTCTTTGCAAGCTTTGAGGATTTGTTCGCTCATGCAACTTCACCTTGCAGTCCAATACTTAACTTTGAAACATTAAAACACTTATGAATTCACAATACTTATTGAGAATAAGCCTTTCTGCAGCGGTAAAGCCTTGAAATTCGCTAACGCTCTGACGCCAATATACTCTGGAACAAATCGTTGTCGATGTTTCCCCCAGTCACAACGGAGGCAACCATTTTACCTTTGAACAGGGGTTTATTCTCTATAACTGGTGCAACAGCCGCAGCGCCAGAACCTTCAACAACCTGTTTATCATAATTCCAAAGCAGATAAACCGCGTGTCTCAGCGTTTCTTCCTTCACCAACACGACCCTGTCAACGTATTTTTGGACAATCTCAAATGTTATTGGTCCAACGTTGCCAGAAAGACCTTCAGCGATGGATTTTGTCTCTGCCTTTTGAATATCAACTAGTTTTCCGGCTTTCAAAGACTCGTACATAACCGGCGACAATTTTGACTGTACGCCGATTANCTGCACCTCTGGTCTGTTGCTTTTTATGGCAATGCTTATCCCGGAGATTAAGCCTCCGCCGCCTAGGGGCACCATAACGGCGTCAACGTTAGGAAGCGCTTCGATAATTTCTAACCCGATGGTTCCGTGCCCTGCGATGATTAACTCGTCGTTATAGGGAGAAATATAAGCGCACCCATCTTTACGTGCCAGCTCTTTAGCTTTCAGTTCAGCCTCATCATACGTTTCACCGAACAAGACCAAGTCAGCACCGTACTTCTTTATGCCGTCAATCTTGATTTTCGGCGTGGTTCTGGGCACCACCACTCTTGCGTAATAATTCAGTTTTTGCGCGGCAAAAGCTACTGCTTGACCGTGATTGCCTGCGGAAGCAGTGATGATGCCCTTATTTTTTTCCTCCGCGCTCAAATGCAAGAGCTTGTTAAAAACTCCTCGAGGTTTGAAGGAACTTGTAATCTGCAGATTTTCAAGTTTCAAGAACATGGGGCACCCACAAAAAGTACTCAGGAACTGCGACTGCACGAGAGGAGTACACTTGATAAAAGGCGCTATAGCTTTTCTGGCGTCTTGTATGTTTTTAAGGGTAACCACGGCATCACCATTAAAGTTCATGATTGCAAACTTTAGCACTGCTAATAGAGAGAAAACAGCGTAAGTTAAAAATATGGCAGTTGAAGTGCCTAATTTCCGACTAATCAAAAGAGCTGATTACATCATTAGCGGCTCAGATTTTACCATAAACTATTTAGTACGCTTTAAACATCAAAACCTCGGCACACATGGTGTTTTTATGAGCACAACAGAAAACTCGAATCCAACTGAAACATTCCGGAATCGAACGCTGGAACAACAAGAACTTCTCAGATACAGAATGAAACAGATTAAGCACAAGATTGCCGTGATAAGCGGAAAAGGCGGAGTAGGCAAAAGCACTGTAACCGTGAACCTTGCCGCCGCTTTTGCCCTGCACGGAAAACGCGTGGGCATTTTAGACGCGGACCTCCACGGTCCTAGTGTGCCTAGATTATTGGGCTTGACTGGGCAACAAGTGAAAGTGGGACCGCCTGGAGCGTTCCCAGTTAAGGGTCCTCTAGGGATGAAGGTTGTTTCAATAGATTTCTTTTTGTCCGAAGAGAGACTTCCGACTATTTGGCGGGGTCCGCTGAAAATGACGGCGATACGTCAATTCTTATCAGACATTGTCTGGGGAGAACTAGACATCCTCTTTATTGATTTGCCACCTGGAACCGGCGACGAACCATTGAGCGTAGCACAACTTTTGCCCGATATTGACGGCGTCATAATCGTAACGATGCCTTCGGAACTCTCGCGAGCTGTCGTCAATAAAGCAATCACGTTCGCGCAAAGGCTAGGAATGCCGATAATAGGCATTGTTGAAAACATGAGCGGGTTCGTTTGCCCAACTTGCGGGGACAAAATCGACATATTCCAGTCTGGCGGTGGAAAAAAGATGGCGGAAGAAACAGGTGTCCCATTTCTCGGAAGCATTCCGATAGACCCGAAAGTAAGTATGGACTCCGACAAAGGCTCACCATTTGTAATCGAGCACTCAGGCTCCTCCGCAGCTGAGGCTTTCATTGAAATCGTCAAAAAAGTTGATTCCTACCTGAAAGAAAAAGAGAACACAAAACCTTAACAAGATGAAAAAGTAGCGTGAGAAACTCTTCAATAAAACTTTTCCGAAAATACACTCCTAAAACGAAAGATGTGGAGAGTTCAAGTCGGTTTCCTTTGTTGTACAGCCATGGTTACTCTTTTGAAAGGGCTATCTCTATCGTCGAAACCATTCTAGACCTGTTTTCGCCTTCCCGTGGTGGCATTTCCTGTGTTCCTATGGCTATTTTGCCTAATTTCAAGTCTTTTAGGAAACGGCTTCGAGTTATTTCTGCTACGTCAACAGCTGTGGTTATCGCTTGCCCTCTGGCCTTCAGCGTTATCTCTTTAGTGTTACCTGAAGAGAAAGCTGTTATGATCGCCAGCACGTAGCTCATTGGGGGTTTGTTTCCAACAAAGATAACATCTGACTTTTCTGCCATTTTTCCATCACTCCTTTTTTTAGTGCTCATTGGGGTTGCACCTGTAACATTCCATGTCGTCTCTCCTTAGGCATGGAGCGTTACTGCTCATATGCACAAACTTGCTTATAAACGCACTCAATAACAGGCTATAAACTGTGTGCAAAGAAAAAAGCGGTATAGTTTTATACCTCATCATTAGAGGGAGAAGTGCACGCTGGAGTGTTGCATATGTCGGTGTCGCCTAGCATCAAGGAGGTTTTGGCTAGAAGAATCGCTGGAGAGATAATTCTTTCAGGCAAACCTGGGGCGACAATGCGAAAGTGGCGCGAGCTTTTTGCGGTTTCTCAGATGAACCTCTCAGAAAAAATGACGCTCTCATCCTCAGTTATAAGCGACTACGAGAGTGGCAGACGAAAAAGCCCAGGCGCCAAATTCATCAGGCGGTTCGTTAGGGCGCTTTTGCAGATTGACGAGGAAAAGGGCAGCCGCTTCACAAGGGAATTCGCGAAACTGACAAGCTCGCCGAGCATGGCCATCTTGGATCTCAGGGAGTTCCCAATTCCAGTTCGTGTCGAATACTTGTGCAAAGCCATCAACGGTGAAGTGGTGGCTTGCGCAGACAAGTACGTCAAAGAAGTTAACGGATACACCGTAATAGACAGCAGAAAGGCGGTTGAAGCTCTATCTGGCTTGGAATACGCTCAGCTGTTCGGAGCAACAACGGAACGAGCTTTAGTCTTCACGAACGTAGAAGTTGGGTGCCTGCCGATGATGATTGTGCGCGTTAGTAACCTGAAACCGCGAGTGGTGGTTTTTCACCGCACGAAACCAGATGATTGCGCAATAAGGCTGGCCGAATACGAACAGGTGCCGCTTATCTACTCAACTCTGCCTAGCGTTGAGCAGTTAGTGAAGAGCTTGCGAAAACTGTACCGCATAGCCCTGCGAATAAAACTTGGCAGGCGCGTCCGTCCACCCCCAAAAATAAGCGCCTAAAGTGTTTTGCTTGAACCTGAAGTTCAGCCTTTATATAAGGGGGCTATAGTCTTTTCCGAGCACTAGAGTACACAAGAGCACGCTTGTTACCAAAGCCGCGCAGCGCTCAATAGCAAACAGGAATACTGATAAATGAAAGCGCGCATTTACACACAGAAAGGTGATCCTGGTGTCTAAAACTTACAATATTACGGTGCTAAAAGGCGATGGAATAGGACCAGAAGTCACCGACGCAACCATAAAAGTCCTAGAAGCCGTACAAGACTCCTCAGACCTGAAGCTTAATTTTCTCTACGGAGAAGCAGGCTACCACTGCATAGCCCCGTACGGCACTAACCTACCTGAAGAAACAATCGCGCTCCTGAAACAAACAGACGCTTGCCTCAAAGGACCCATGACTACACCAGAAGAACCAGGTGCACCCGTCAGCGCAGCTGTAAAAATCAGAAAAATGTTCAACCTCTACGCCAACGTCAGACCGTGCCGTTCTTTTCCAAACGTAGAAGCCTTAAAACCCAACATAGACCTAGTCGTGGTTCGCGAAAACACGGAAGGCATGTACTCTGGCGTAGAATACGAAGTCTCGCCTGGCGTAGCGGTGGCAATGCGCATAATTACACAAGAAGCCTCAGCGCTCGTCGCAGAATACGCCTTCAAACTCGCTGAAAAACGCAGAAAACACCTGACTTACGTCCACAAAGCCAACATCTTAAGGATAACGGACGGAATATTCAACGACGCCGTCAAAGCCGCAGCCAAAAACCACCCAGACGTAACAATCGACGACGTCCACATAGACGCCATGGCCATGCATCTCATTAAAAAACCCGAAACCTACGACGTAATAGTCACTACCAACCTCTTCGGCGACGTAATATCAGACGAAGCCGCCCAAGTCACGGGAAGCTTAGGCTTAGCAGCAGGAGCAAACATAGGCGACGCATACGGCATGTTTGAGCCCGTCCACGGCTCAGCGCCTAAGTACACTGGACAGAACAGGGTTAATCCCACAGCCACCATAATGGCGGCGCAGATGATGCTGGACTACTTAGGCGAAAAAGCAGCAGCAACCAAAATCGAAAACGCGGTTATGAAAGTGCTGAACGAAGGAAAAGTGCGAACGAAGGATTTAGGTGGTTCATCCACCACAAGCGAGATGAGCGACGCCATAGCCTCAAAAGTCAAGTCGCTCTGAAACCTCGACGTAAGTGTATGAGTCAACGTGAACTTCAAGTTCGCCATTTGCGTTTTCCTTAACTTTTGCGTTTACCAACTGTAAATTCGCGTTTAATTCGAGGGCTTTTTCGAGTTCTTCTGCTTTTTCGTTCCAAACGACCACTGGGATTTCACCTGTTTCATCTACCAGCCTAAAGCGCATCACTGTTCCCGTGCTCATGTCACTTCTTGTGAATGTTGAGGCGGGAAAAACCTCTTTCACTGTGCCCGTAAGGTGGATGTTCTTGTACGCTTTGGTTATCTCACTGATTCTTGTGGCAAATTTGCTGATGGAGGAGTATTCGTCCGCTTTTATGTTTTTAGGTTCAACTTCAATTTGACTCCTATTGCCGAGATGTAATTCCGCCTTGCCTTCACGGTCTTCGCGTGTGTATCCATGAGAAAAGCGAACGATCTGCCCAGCTTTCAGTTCACCTGCTTCAATTACTTCGACTTTATCGTTCCACAATATAACACGGAGTGTAGCGTCTTTGTCGGCGATCATTAAGCTTGCAAATTTTCCAGATCTTTCTCCTTCAAAGGTTCTTGGGGGATAAACCGCGACCACGCGCCCTGTTATCGTGACGTCGTTTAGGCCTGGAACCAAGTGGCTTATGGACAATTTGCGATGAACTCTGTCCTTGAGAATTTCAACTCCGTATCTAGCGGCGATTAACCGTAGAAGTGTCTCGTCTGCTATGAGACCACCAGTCTTGCTCTTCTCAGCCTCCAAGTTTTCAAGAATTTGGTCTCGGCTGACTTCGGGGTGTTTCGCAAGAATCTGTTGAATTATCTCTTCAGCGGTCATTTTTTGGTGCCAGCACGGATAAAGAATTCAGCTTGTCTTAAATTTTTTGCGTTAATCTGCAATGATACGGGCTTTGGCTAAGTTTATTAAAATGGTCATTCCACTTTTAGGGTGACGCTGGGAGAAAGAAAGTGATAGACTCGGCAGCTCTTTACGCGCTTGGCATAGCGCTGGTTTTCGTTGGAGTNCTGATTATCGTGGTTGCTGTTATNTTGCTTTCTATTTCAGGTGCCAAAAAAGGAAAAGTCAAAGGCGGAGGCGCAGTAATAATTGGNCCTATTCCGATAATTTTTGGGACAGATAAGGAATCGCTTAAAACCGTTTTGTTGCTTTCTTTGGCACTTACAGTGACTGCTTGTGGTCGCCATAATTATGTATTATTTATTGCTGAGGTAAAGGTTGGACATGATAAGGAGCGCTGACGAAGAAACCCGCGAAACCGTTGAGGNAGGAATCACCGTATCTAACAAGCTTTTTTTGTTTTTGATTTTGGGTTTTGTTTTAGTGNTCGTTGGCATCGCAGTTATTTTTATTGCTACAGTACTTTCCGGCGGCGGTTCAGCGAGTGCTGGCGCGGTTATTTTCATTGGTCCGTTTCCGATAGTAATTGGTGCAGGTCCAGATGTTACATGGATAGTTTTGTTCAGCATAATCCTAGCGGTTCTAAGCGTCGTGGTGTTTTTAGTTATGAACAGAAGGATGAGAAGGGTTGGCGGCTAGCGTTTCTCGTTTGTTTGCTCTTCTTCCTTACCGTAATACGAGTACAAGAAAATTAGCAATAGAGCAACAAACGTTGATGCCATGAGGACGTATTCCAGAGTCAGGAAGTATGAGCCTAAGTCCATTGAGGTTCTCCTTTTCTTGCTTATTCTTGTAATGTTTTAATATTTAAGCAGTAGCTTTTTTCCACTCGTTCATTAATGATTCGTAGAGTTCGTCGTTTTCTTCTAAGTTTTCGTACCATCCTAGGTTGCGCGCGATTTTCTGGGCGATTAAGTGATAGCACAGGTGGATTTTTCTGTCTAATACGCGAAAGTAGAAGTCGTCGCACATGCAGAATTCAGCCTCAGGCATTATCAGGTAATCGCGTTCTCTTCCAATGACTATCCAGACGGTTCTGCCGCTTGGCTTGAAAACGTATTTTTTCACGCGGTTTTCTTTCAGGGCGTTGAGGGCTTTTGTGAATCGTTGACCGAAAAGCTCGTAGAGCTCCGTTAGGCTTTTGCCAGACAGCTTGTCTTCTGCTTTTGCTTCTCGGCAGATGGCGTTTAGCGCGTCGATTTCTGAGGTGTCGTTCATGTGGGCACGAGCTTTTCAGAAGTTGCGAGGTGGCAAATTGAGGAGTTTAGTCTACGTCGATTGGTTCGCCTTTCGGTTTCTTTGGGGCTTCAGCTTTGGGAAACACAACTTCCAAGACGCCGTTTTTGTAGGATGACTTCGCCTCTTTCACTTTCACTTTTGTTGGTAAGGTAACTTCTTTGTAGTATTTGGATTGCGGCGTGTTAACGGATATCGTCAGCGAGTCTTCTGTGCCGTGGAGTTTTATGTCGCTTTTTTCTACGCCAGGCAGTTCCACGACTACACGGATTTCTCCGTCTGTTTCAACTATGTCCACTAGTGGTTCCCGTTCTTCTTTCACTTTGGGACCTTTGAGGCTCTTTTTGATGTTGCCGAACTCGCGGATTTCAGGCTTGCCGTCAGGACCTATTTTCATGCTGTAGCCGTACACAAAGGGACCCCATTCTTTTACGGTTCTGCCGTCGGGGAGTTTGCGTTCCTTTACGTAGTCTTTGGGGACTTTTGCTGTGAAATCTTTGAATTCTTCCTCCATCATTTTCTCCATTTCACGGAGCATGCGGTCGATGTCGCCGAAAAACGGGTCTCTAGAGAGAGGTCTACGTCGTTTTTTGAACCATTCTGGGTAATCTTCATCGTCTGATGACATTCACTTTTCACCTCAGTAACTGTGAGTTATCCGTTTTCTATAAGTTTTATGCTGACTTTTCTGCATTTTCATGCCTAAGTCGCTTGTGGCAATGTTGCTGTTCTCTAGTGCTCGGCAAGACTATAGCCCCCCTTATTTAAAGGCGGAAACGCTGAGTGAACTGCGGGTTCTTTGTCAAGAAATCTTGAGTCAAGGAATCTTTACAAAAACCCTTTAATCGCAAATGCGGGGTTATCCTAGTTAGAGGAATGCATTGTGAACAGCAAATCACTCTCGAGTGCATTCTTGAGCCTGCTTCTATTGTCCATGCTTTTGGTGACTTTATGTTTGGCGGTGCCAGCTCACGCTGCCTTATCGTGGAATGTTGAAATTGTAGATGCAAACGCTGCTGGCATCGGCAACGGCTATTGCCCCATCGCAGTGGACTCTAACAACAACCCCCACATAGCTTACACTGGAGCTTATAATGCACAAACTGGACAACGTGCTGGGTGTGCAAGCTGGAACGGTTCAGGCTGGAACATCCAAGAAAGACCTGGTGGCTTTGTAACCGACCTTGCATTGGACGCTAATGGCAACCCTCACATATTAATAGAAGGAGGGGTTCGCGGACCCTTATCTTATGCTAGTTGGACGGGGACAGAATGGACCAGCCAAACAGTTACATCTGGTCACAACGTAGTTTATGCCTCGCTTGCTTTAGACTCAGTTGGCTACCCGCATGCAGCCTACAACGACGGCGAAGGGCTGAAATACGCGAGCTGGGCAGGGTCAAGCTGGAACATCCAAACCGTGGACCCATCACCAGAAATCCATTACGACAAGATATCTTTGGCGTTAGACTCAAACGATACGCCGTACATAATGTATTTCACCCCGTCTACTTATGCGGATAGTGTACGTGTTTATAGCTTAGTAAGCGTCAAGCTTGCCGTGTTGAAAGCCTCTGGCTGGAGCATTGAACCTGTCCTTGCTTCCTACAATTTAAGCGACTGCGGAAATATGGTTTTAGATTCTAAAGGCTACCTGCACTTCCTTGGCGCCCAGCCGCAAGCCCCCACTCATCTTAGCACCATTCTGTATGCTAGATGGAATGGCTCTGCTTGGAACACGCAGACCGTTGTTTCAGACGCCGATTTGACCAGTATGGGTTTTCTGGCGTTAGACTACCATGATAACCCGAACATCGCCTACATCACCTCAACTGTGGAAGTGATGTACGCCAACTGGACAGGCACAGCCTGGGACATCCAAACCGTAGACACACCAGACACACTCCATTACACTTCGGGACCATGCTACTTGGCAGTAGACTCTAGCGGCATCCCGCACATAAGCTACCGTGGATACTTATCAGGCCAATACAGCTACGCGGGTTCCAATGCCACTATTTTGTATGCAACAGCCACAGGGTCCACAGAGCCCACGCAGCCGCCTTCGCCGACTTCTCCAGCTTCTCCGTTACTGTTAGTTTCGGCGGCAGTTATCATTGGAGCAGTTGTCGTTGTTGTTTACGTCTGGAAGAAGAAAACGAAGCACTAAGCAGAAGAACGTTTGTTCACTTTCGCTTTCTGAACAGTTTTACGCCGTCCATTTCTGTCACGTCTTCGTAGCCTTCTTGAATTAATAGTGGCGCTTGCTCTATTGCAGTTGCTGTAGCGGATTTGCGTTTCTCAGTTTTGAACTGCGACATGTTGGGTATAGCCCATTCGGTTATGAGATGTATGAATTCCCTACAGTCTTCTGAGCTGGTTCAGAGTTCCGAGGTATGTGCCGTCTAAAAGGTAAATCTCCGCGCTGTCTAAATCCACGGCTTCTGAGCGCAGAACAGGCCCAATCATTTTCGGGGTTTGCCCTTCTTTTCGCGGTGTGGCTTCGTTTATGGGTCTGCCGCCTAGGAAATCGTTGAATGACGGCATCAGGAAAATTTGAGACGTTCGCGGCTTGAAATTGTAGTGTTTCTTCACAGTGGCTTCTGGAGCGCCTTCGATTTTCATCTTATTTTTTTGCAACAGCGTCTTGGATAGCTGATGAGTGTTGCATTTGGCTTTCACCCACACTTGCCTTGTTATCTTGAAGCCAACTGGATCGCGGAAAACTACGACTGGGTGAAGATGCCCCATAATCAGCGTTTTACACTTCAAAAGCGTTGGCGAAGGCCATTTGTGACCGTGAAAAAGACCGATGTCGCCGATGATGGTGCCTGATGCCGGGAGAAGCTTTACGTTTTCAGGCAGTAAGGGTTCAAGATTCGCATCGTGGTTGCCGCGCACTATGGCTACGTCGTTTACGTACTCTTTGAGTTGGGTGAAGAAGTCTGGTATGTCGTGCCATTCGCCAGGCTTAGTTGCAACCACTGTGTATTTGACGTCGCCCAGAATCAGGAGCTTGTCAGGCTTGTGTTTGGAAAGCAGCGTGGTCAGTTTTTGCAGAAGCTTCGGTGTCTGGCTTGGAACGTGGATGCCTTTATCTCGGAGCGCCATCTCCCAGCCTAAATGCGGGTCGGCGATGACGAGAGTTTTTGTTCTTCCCGTTTTTATTAGAACGGCTGGGTGCGGTAGCAGTAGCGTTAACATTTCGGTTTTACCAAGCTGAGAATGATTTTATGCAGTTGTTTGTTTCCAGAGGCTATGAACTTTATTTTCTGTTTCGGGTCCAACTTAACGTCCAGTGCATGGCCTTCGGGCGCGGTTATTGTTCCACCAGCCTCTTTTACGATTAGGAAACCAGCGGCAATGTCGGTCACTCGAAGTTTTCCGCGGATGTCCACAAAAGCGTCCGTTAAGCCATCAGCTACGTAGCACAGTTCCAGCGCGTTGGCGCCAAAATGGCGTATGTGCTGGGTCTTTTGAATTAGCCTCGTTAGTTGGGGCATGAGTTCCTTAACATTGTAGCTGTTCAAGTCTAAACCTATCACCGCCTTATCCAGCGATGTAAGTGCCGAAGCCGTTATTTTCTTGTCGTTGCGATAGGCACCTTTGCCTTCTAGTGCGGTGTACGTGGTATCATGGAAGAGGTCTGTCACTAAAGCCGCGAAGACCGTGGAAAGAGTTGGCTTGGTGGATATGGCTATTGAAGAAGCGTAGAAGGGAAGACCGCGGACCAGATTAGTTGTGCCGTCTATCGAGTCAACAGTCGCGTAGCACTGTTTTGGCTTTTCGCCGAACTCTTTCACGCCAGACTCTTCGCTGATGAGTGTAAATGAAACGCCATGCTCCTGCAGAATCTCAACGATGGCTTTTTCCGCAGCTAAATCAACTGGCTTCATTGGGTCGCCGCCAGCACCCTTGCCCAGATCAGGTTGCGGTTCACTCAAAGTCTTAAAAAGTGGTCGAATTTGCGCTTTCACGTTGTCTTTGCAGTGAACGAGAATTTTCAACCAATCA
>JGI2171J19970_10000908_pt1 | contig 16356 bp, 10 predicted proteins | sample DeeMarSWOR324_28_FD_19970 | JGI IMG/M metagenome (IMG submission 19970) | reverse complement strand
TAGACATTATTGCAAATCTTACACCTGTGGACAGCCAGAGGAATTTCGACAAGATTTTTGATGAATACTACGATATGATTGATGATAAGACTATGATTACAGCAGCACACATTGTTGACAATTCAGGGAAGATAGCTCTAGCAAAGCCTGAATTCAGAAACAAAATTACTGAACTCTTGCTTGATGTGGAAAATGATCCCAGGGAAAGCACAGAATGCACTGATATATTACTTGGAAAAACTATTGTTGCTTTGGATCAGTATTATGACTACATTGAAGATGAGAACAAAGTCATTGAATTTGTTAAAAGAAGATTGAAGAACAGAAGACCTGCAACACGAAAAAAAGCAGAAAAATTCCTGAAAAAATGGGAAAAATAAGAATTTTCTGATGGGTTAGTATTGTCAAGCAAGAACTACATTCGAAAATTAAAAAAACTTGTTACACGTGTAACAAATGTGAGAGAACCAGACAATTTGAAAGTGTCGTATTTGGAGGGTTATGAAAATTGGAAGAATTTGGCCATCTGAATCATAACAGCTTTAGTGTGGGATCTCCATACATCACTAAAGAGGCCCATACTAAATCTTTGGTTATGTGGTATTCCCTGGCTCTCCTCAAAGCTTCCCCGATCTGGTACTGTAGACAGAAATCGTAAAAATCCGCTGCAATTTCTGCTGCTGATGTATCATGTATGGGATGGATCGTACCCACGTAGGCCACGGCCCCTCCCAAGAGGAATGCACGTGCTAATTCTTCTGATTTACATCCATTGACAAAAACTACAGGTCTACCCACGATGAATTCTTTTACCTCTTCTGGGGTCATAACGCCATCAGCCAATGAAAGACCACCGTTAACGTGACCTGCAAAATGGATGATATCGAATCCTTGGCCAAACTGGTTCGCTACTCTTTGTAGATTTGCATCACATCCCTCAATAAGTACGACCTCCATTTTCTGTTTGAGCCTTTTGTACACAATTTCACATTCTTTTTTGGCTTTTAGTAAATTCTCTCTAGGATCAGAGATGATAAGTGCTTTTTTCCCATGTTTTCTAGGAAAGTGGCGGATTTCCACCTTATCAGTAGTGACAATTCTCCTAGAGATTGCATATTTTAAGGCAAAGAAATTGTCAGCATACATGAGCTCCCATGGAATTTCCGTATCTTCTACCTCTAAAAGGAGGAATTTTGCTTTTAGAATATCAGAGAAATCTGCAGGAATAAAATTTTCATAGATTATTGCTCCAGTTTCCCGTAAAATTCTTACTGTAGAGCTAGGTGTATGATTTTCAGAAGAAATCAGCTTCAAAACCTCCAACATGTATTCTATATTCTTGATAAGGTTCTCCTTTGCTTCTTTTGAAAATACAACTTTCCTGGACTCCTTTACTGGGTTGAACCTCTCTTCAATACTTTCCACAGCCACTTTGTACGATCCATCTGCTTTTGCGATAGAGAGTACCAACATATCCTTGTGGCCAGAAAAGATGGCAGCAATCGATCTCGCAAATCCGAGAATGTTCTGCCGCAGTATAATTGTTACAGAACCAAAAAAAGAAGGAACAGTATAGGTGACAAATATTTGGAGATACTCCTTCTGAGCAGAGTAAACCTCAAATAATCCCAGGAGAACTGGTAAACTCAACAAGAGAACTCCTTCAGCCAGACGGGACCATTTTTTTATGAACCAGGAATACAAAAGGAATACACATAGCCCTACATCACAGAAAGCCAGAAGAATCATTCCTATTCTTACATCCAATTTAAAAATTGTTTCAGACAGCTCTGCTATCATTTTTTCGTCCTCAAGGTTTTTGTATATATCCAGTGCATTCGTATAATAAAACCTTGAAGTTATATATTTTCCAGCCTCAAAAGCAGATTTTGCCTTTTCCAAATTAGTATTGGACTCTTCCAAAAGAGTTCGTTCTGTAATCTCCCAGAGAGGACATGGTAATTCTGTATAAGCATCATACTGGCATGAATATATGTTTATTTTGTCACTCGAGATTATGAGATCATTTTTACACCCATATAGATTCGTAATAAACACATGAATCAGATCAACGGATTCTGGCAATGATTCAGTCCATTCTACTTCCAATTCATTACTCAAAATATATACTCTCTTATCATTGGAATACACGATGATTTCCTTATCGCCGTCAGCATCAATATCGTTAATGATGGCACGAGTGAATTTGCCCATATTGATTTCAATCTTTTTTTTCTGCTTCAAATTCAGTAGATAATCAAAAATCATGACATACCCTTCAGATGAAAAGGTGAGAATCTCCATCTTCTCATCGCCATCAAAATCTGCAATACCTCTCAAAAAGAGTGAATGCTCGAATACATTGTCTTCTCCACGCAGATATTCTCCATCTTTGTCAAGGATAAAGAGTTGTCCCCAATCATCAGCAAAAGACCAACCTCCACAAACAATTTCATTAGTTCCATTGCCGTCAACATCAGCGACGTCAATCCATACCCTTTTATAGCCTGCTCCAACCTCCTTGATCCACAATTCCTTTCCCTGTGAATCAATGGCTGCCACATATGCATGGCAGTCATCAGTATCTCCTACTGTTCTCCCATTACACGGGGCATTTGAGCCGAGAAGGATTTCCAAATCTCCATCTTTGTCAAGGTCAACTATTACCTGTGGTTGGGGGATGGGAGCATATGCGTAATACCATTCTTCTGCAAAAGTAGGATATTCGAAGACATAAATGCCACGAGGTTCCAGTAGATACCCTGCCGATACCAAGCAAATAACTTCAATGTTTTTATCTTTATCAATGTCAGCAGCCATAAGAGGAGAAATTACGACTGCATTCTCTGGCTGCGATCTCCACCGCGTATAAAATTCATGATTTGCAAGAAGGGTGCCGTTTCCATCATAAAACTCCAATGTCATCCGACCATCAGTGTGTCCAACTATGATTTCAGGTATCAAATCCCCTGTGACATCCAAGAGCCCCAGTAACGTAGGTTCAGCTGAAAATTCAATTTCTAACAATTTCTCTCCAGATACACCAGCAACAATGATATCATTACCTGAAGCAATGACCAACTCGTTTTTTCCATCGCCATTAACATCTGCTATTTGCATACTTTGGAGGCTATGAACTGTAGTGTCCAACTTACTTTCCTTTTTTACGAGGGCATCATGGAGTGGAATGGCCTTTTCTGAAGGGTATTTGTATTCATTAGTAAAGTTTAACGTGTTATCATAGAGTTCAAAGAACATTACATTATTGGCTGAAGCACAAAAGAGGTATTGTCCATTGTGTGAGAGAAAAACGTTTTGAGGTGGTTCTGAAAAGGTAATCTTTTGAAGTATTCTCCCCGAACCGTCAAGGAGACAAAGGTTCTCACCAACAGCTGCAATAAGGTTACCATTGTCTGACATGGAAAGGGATGTGACAAAACTCATAGGGTTGCTTGTCCATGAACATCTTCCATTTATCCCTATGAGAGCAATTGATCCATTATCTGTTCCATATATAATAGAGGTTCCGTCCTCAGTTATTTCAAGATCAGTTATGTTATCCTCAGCTTCGTAAATAACTATTTCATTGAGCTGGGAATCAAAAACAAAGATTCTTCCTTCTTCAGTTCCGCATACAATAATTTGACCATCATGGGAAATAACTAGTGAAGAAATTTTTCCATCAATTTCTCTCAATCGCCAACCATCTATTATCCCATCATATAGGAATATGGTGTCCAAGGTGGCAGCAACTGCAAAATCACCAGAAGATGAGACATCAGTGTATCTAACTTGATCCTTTTGCATGCATGTCTCCCTTGAATCACACATACGCATTTCTTTAACTAATTTGAAGTAAATAAATTCATAGATCTGCATTTCTGTTCCTGCTATGGCAAAATCCCCATTGTCTGAAATTGAAACTGAAAGAAAGGAGACATCTCTACTAACATCCTTTTGAGGGTTACCTGCTATTTTTGAGAAGTAGTAACCCATTTTTGTTCCAATGAAGAATGTTCCATCTTCTGATATATCAACAGCTGTTATTTCACCTCCCGCATTATCACTCCTTATGGTTTTCCCCACACTATCAAAAATATAAAAATATCTTTGCTGGGTCCCAACGATTGTGTAGTTCCCATTTTTTGACATTGCTGAAGCGGTAACCTCCCCGATGTGATAGCTCCATGCAGGAGTAGTTGCTTCTGATAATGGTATAAAGCTCATCCACATGAATACTCCGAGGGATACGGCTGAAATGTACTTTATTTTCATTAGTCTGTTTATCTGCCAAAGCATTCAGATTCTTTTAATTCCCCACTATTTAAGTCTTTCGTTAAAATCTGAGATTGATATCTTCAAATAAGATGAAATTCAAATTTTTTGCAGAAATAATTCCATTTTTACGTTTTTAGGATAGAAAAAATCACCTTTATGGAGTTCAATTGTATAATGAGTTCCAAAACAGAGCAATATCCTAAGAATAATTGAAGAGTAGAAGCTCGATATGACATAAGAAGATGAGACATCTAGCACCAGAATTTTACCAGCAAGCAGTCAGAAACATATATAGGTCAACAAGTGATTGAGTCTACAACAGCTTTAATGTAGGATCTCCATACATCACGAGAGAGGCCCACACTAAATCTTTGGTTATATGAGCGTCTCGTGCTCTCCTCAAAGCTTCCCCAATCTGATATTGTAAACTGAAATCGTAAAAATCTGCTGCAATTTCAGCTGCTGATCTATCATGTATGGGATGGACCGTACCCACGTAAGCCATGGCCCCTCCCAAAAGGAATGCACGTGCTAACTCTTCTGATTTACATCCATTGACAAAAACAACGGGAGTACCTGTAATGAACTCTTTTACCTCTTCTGGGGTCATGACACCATCAGCCAACGAAAGACCACCGTTAACGTGTCCTGCAAAATGGATGATATCAAATCCTTGACCAAACTGATTAGCTATTCTTTGTAGATTTGCATCACATCCCTCAACAAGGACAACCTCCATTTTCTGCTTGAGTCTCTTGTACACGATATCACATTCAGTTTGAGCTTCTGGCAAATTTTCCAAAGGATCGGAAATGATCAATGCTCTTCTCCCACCCTTTCTGGTATAAGGACGAACATTCACAGCTTCAGTAGAAACAATCCTCCTGGAAATACCATATGTTACCGCAAAGAAATTGTCAGCATACATGAGTTCCCAAGGAATTTCTGTGTCTTCCACCTCCAAAAGTAAAAATTTCGCTTTTAATATGTCGGAAAAATCCTCTGGAATAAAATGTTCGTAGATTACTGTTCCTGTCTCCTTTAAGGCTTTTTCCGCATAGCTGGAAGATGTATGTCCAGAAAAAAACTCATTCAAAACCCCCATCTTCAATTTAACCGTTCTTATAATATTTTTTCTCCTTTCTAAGGATAACACAATTTCTCTGGACTCTTTTACTGGGTTAAACTTCTCTTCAATACTTTCCACAGACACTCTGTATAACCCATCTGACCTCACAATGGAGAGTACCAACATATCCCTGTGGCCAGATAGTATGGCTGCCATAGTTCTTAGAGACCCGTAAACCTTCTGTCTCAAAACGATTATCAGAGAAATGATTAAGGAAGGAGCAGCATAGCTGATAAACACGGACTGGTACTCCCCGCTGGCATAGTAAACCTGAGATAACCCTAGAAGAAATGGCAAACTGAGCAAGAAAACACCTTCTGCCAACCGATACCATCTTTTCTTGGAAATCCAGTAATACAAAATAACCACACATAATCCTCCATCAAATACTGTCAAAAAAATAGTTCCCATTTTTACATCGCGCTTGAAAATGATTGCAGATACTTCTGCTATCCTTTCTGATACAGTATCTATCATTTCTTGATCCTCAAGGTTTAAGAAAATGTCTAATGCACGCTCAAAGTACATTTTTGAGGTTCTGTACTCTCCACCAGTAAAGGAAGACTCTGCCGTCTTCTTATACTCTGTGCCCTCTTCTGTAAGAGTACGTTCTGTAACCTCCCACAAAGGACATGGTCCTTCAGTATCTTTATAAGAGAATGCATACAACATATCTGAGAGAACAAGTAATGTATTCTTACAGCCAGAAAAATAAGTCAGTACAACCTCAATGTCATCTTCAAACCCCTTTTCCCACATAACTGCAAGATCTTTGTCAAGAATGAACAATCCTTTTTCAACTGCAAGCAAAATCTCACAGGTTCCATCTCCATTGATATCGTTCACGTACACCTGTGAATTCTGGGTTATACTCTCCCCTATTAACTTCTTTGATTTTTCCTTGAGATCAGGCGCAAACACAGAAATATATCCTCGTGAATCAAGTGCTACAATCTCCTTAGTGCCATCACCATCAATATCACCTACGGCTCCAGGAAATATAGAATAATCGACCTCAAAATCATATAAATACTCACCATGGCAACTTAAAATAAATAGTTTACCCCAATTCCACGATGCTTCATAGCCAAACCCAATAATTTCTTCACCTTCATCTTCACAAATATCATCAGCACACACTTGTGCTCTTTTGAATCCGTACCCCACAGAGACTTTCCACAACTCTTCTCCCGTTCCTGAGAGAGCGGTAACAGAGGCTTCACAATCAGGGTATTCTTCATCATCTTCACAGTTGCATGGTGCAACACTTCCCACAACAATTTCTACAGCACCATCACCATCTATATCGTCTATCACACTAGGCCATATACCCGGTCCCATGTGGTAGAACCACTCTATAGCCCCCGATACATAATCAAGAGCTATGACACCTCTCACGTCGCAGACGTAGCTTCTCCAGACCGTGGCCACTATTTCCGGTTCACCATCATTATCACTATCCAGTGCAGTAAAAGGTATTACTGATCCCTGGGATGTTATATTTTTGAATGAATCAAAATAATAGTCTTTCATGGATTCATCTCTCCAATCGTACACTGAAAAATCAAAATGAGGAGGGTTGTAACCTATGCAAATCTCAGGGATATTATTTCCATCTGTATCAATTGGAAAAAGCCGGGAAAATGGTATTTCAAGATCTCTTTTTGTTTTCAGGGCTCCATGTTCATCAAGGAGAGTAATTGTAGTTCCCTCTTTGAGTACAATTTCTGTTAATCCATCGCCATCCATATCTGCAGTGAAGAATCTTGCATCATGCTCCACAGGAAGAGACCACACTTCTTCAAAGGGCGATGTTAACGGTAATGATCTTCTGGAAGGGATACTGTAAAAGTGGGTATCGGTTCGTGTCTTCTGAAAGAACTGCACCACAGAGATACTTGTATCTGTACACACAGTGAGGTAATCTTGAGATATTTCGAGAGCCACAGGGCTGCTTTCAAAATCATACGCAGCTATAAGTGTGCCATCAGGTGTTATAACCTGGAGGGTGCCATCTTCTTTTCCCACAGCTGCTAGAGACCCATCTTCAGAAAGGGAAAGACAGCAAATACTATCAATTGGTAATTCGCTTAGAATAGATCCATTCTTAAACCATATCAGTTGATTAGCTGTAGATAAAAGAGTTGTACATCCATCAGGGCTGGTTGTCATGGTTTTTATGAATAATCCTAGATCTTTTGAAGATATATTTCCTGTTTCTGTATCTATGTATCCCACGTCCTTGTTGGTAGCGAATGTCACTTTTTTTCCGTCTTTAGAAACAAAAAGGTGTTCCACTTCTTTTTCAATAGTATATGATTTATGAAGTGCACCATTTCTGAAACAGTACACAGACTCCTCTGCTTTTGCACACGCGAGAGTGCCATCAGAACTTACAGCGCCAAATGGAAGTCCATCAGACACTTCAAGCTGATACACCATGGAAGTTCCCTGGTTGATGTAAAGATTTCTTTGTGAACACGCTAAAGATGATGTCCCATCTGATGACATGGAAACAGTTCTCACAGGATAAGAAAGATAACTTGAAATAAGGTCACCTTCTTTTGTGTAGAACGTGTACCCTGCTGAAGAGCCCACAAGTAACTCTCCCGTATCAGCGATGTCAAGAGAAACTACTGCAGCAGGAACATTCCCGCTTCCTAAAAGGTTACCCCAGGTATCAAAGATGTAGTAAAATCCGTTTTGGCATCCCACGGCAATATAATCTCCAGATTCAGATACTGATAAAGCAATTATACCAGTAATGGAGTAGCTCCATATAACGGAGCTCCCGCCAGAAACTGGCAGTAATGTGTACAGTAATAGGACAATGATGAGCCTCTTGGCCCATGTTACCTGACATTTCATTATACTTTTCATGTTCTCAGAACGTCTTTTAACCCTGCCTTTTATAACTTTTGTGGTAGTAAAAGCTGTTAAATTGCTCTTAATTGTTTAATATCTGCTATATTTAGACTTTTTGGAATTTAGAGACTATTACAAACGGATTCAAGCTTCCTATATATTTATTTCTTATGGCTCATTTTTGTGTTATTTACAGAAAATGACTTCTGCTTAATTCTTATGGGCAGTGTATATGATGAATCTCATTTACACCTCTTGTTCGTCATTACTGCCACCAGCGAAGTGCTTTAGAGATTGTCAGATTTAGGTGATTATCTCATCCTTGTTACACGTGTAACATCTATTAACCAAATTATAACCTTGTGATATCCCGACATAGAAGGAGAAGAGTTATTAACCACCTCACCAATGTGAGAAAGGTGAACCAATGATCGATGCGTTATTGACAGAACCCCAGAGAAAATTACGAGACGAAGTGAGAGAATTCGTGAAATGGGTTCCCCGACAGTTACTCCTTGACATGGATGCAGACAAAGTTACCTACCCTAAAGAGTACGTCACAGAAGCTGCTAAACGAAATTTGTTAGGGTTGAGATTCTCTCAAGAATATGGTGGAAGAGGACTACACTGGAAAGACGAAATTGTAGCCTTAGAAGAAGTTGGTGTCTTAGGTGCCTCGTTAGCGTGTCTGTACTCGTTGGTGTCCATTGTTGGTGAAGCTCTTCACGTATTCGGGACAGAAGAACAAAAACAAAAGTATTTAGCCCCCTTAATAAGTGGCAACCTTTTCTGTGCTGAAGCATTAACAGAACCCCGCGGCGGGTCCGACTTTTTTGGGACTACCACAACTGCAGTAAAAGAAGGTAACGCCTACATCTTAAATGGACAAAAACGATTCGTAGTAGGGGCCGAGGGCGCTGATATCTTCTTGGTATATGCCAAAACTGGCAACGACATCCCTAGAAAATCGTTAAGTGCCTTCATCGTGGAACGAGGAATGGGCGTTGATGTGGAATATTTATACGGACTCTTAGGGACCAGAGGCGGCGGTGCAGGAAGGCTTGTATTCAAGAACACTGAAGTACCTCAAGAGAACATCCTCTTTGAAGAGAACAAAGGCGGAGATATCTTTTACCAGATGATGATCCCTGAACGAATGACATCAGCAGCAGGCGCGCTAGGGTTATCCCGGGCAGCATTAGAGATAGCAACACGGTACAGCGATAAAAGAAAAGCTTTTGGGCAGCACATTCGACGGTTTGAGGGTGTTTCCTTCAAAGTTGCTGACAGCATCACCAGATTAGATGCAGCCTCAGGGTTGGTGTACGCAGCAGCTGCAGCGGTCGACAAATACGGTGGCACTGGGTACACCCGCAGGTTAGTATCTGAAGCTAAGAAATGTGCCACTGATACCACCTGGGAGGTAATCAATCACGCCATGCAAATCCTGGGAGGTATCGGCTACACCACTATATATCCTGTTGAGCGAATGCTGCGAGATGCCCGGCTCATGATGATATGGACAGGTACCAATGAGATCATGAACCTCATTATCCAGCATGAATACTTCAAAGAAGTTTTACAGGAGAGTAACACACGTGACGTTGAAAACGATGCTACAGAAGCTGACGCTAAAGATGAAAAAATCTATGAATAACCTTTTGACTGGATTTACCTTGAAATGAAAAAAAGAAAATGTAGTCATCCCCTGCTTTAGCAGGGAATGGCCTTATTGTCCCCTTGAATGTCTTCCCATGGAAGGTTTCCCATGAAGCTTCGAACCCCAATTACTATATCTTGGTCATTCTGCCATCTAGTAACCAGTACAAACTCCAATATTTATAGGTATGTATCGAATATGTGATGAAAAACTCCAAAAGAGAATTTTCGCAATATTTAACGAATTGAAGTATTATTTTGCTGTATGAATCTGATAAATAGGATATCACAGTATTTTTACCTTTTTAATTAGATAAATGGGAATTATTCAACAATAAAGAACCGAAAATTCAGTTATACTGTATTTTGTGACAATCGCAAGGCAATTAGCCACCCATAAGAATATATGCTCAAAGGAGTACACCACTATCTGTAACTGTTCAGTATGAAGGTGTTGCCATGGATAATCTGACCAAACCTGCTATTGTGAAAGCGTGGGAGAACCTGTCTGAGTACTATCAGAAAACAACCCAAATCTCCACCTACGATGTCCACTATGGACCATTAACGTACGGAGAGAAAAAGCTTAAGTTAATTGGTGATGTCAAAAGAAAACGTGTGCTGGAAATTGGATGTGGAGGCGGACAGAACACTATAGCTCTGGCACGGTGGGGTGCTGATGTCTTTGGTGCAGATCCTTCTCAAAACCAAATCAAACACGCTCGCAGGCTTGCCGGACAATGTAAGGTGGATGCAGCCTTTGTCACTGCCTCAGCAGAGGATCTGCCTTTCAAAAAAGAGTATTTTGATGTAGCCCTTACTTCTCACGCATTCGGTTACGTAAAAGACATAGAAAAAGCCTTCACCGAAGTGCACAGAGTTCTCAAGAGGAATAGCATCTTTGTCTTATGTTTGGGCCACCCCTATTTTCATGCAGTAGGATTCTATCTATCGGAAGACCCTGATGAGCCCGAAATTAGGGATTACCTTTCGTGGCCAGAAGTTGTCACCTGGAACTGGGAGTGTGATACAAAATCCATACAGATGTGGTCGTACAATCGGACATTATCCCAGATTATTAATCCCCTCTTAGAAAGGTTCATCCTCGAAGAGATGGTGGAGCAAGGAATAGAGGATATGGCTGTAATGTCAGAGAAAGAAAAGGCTGACATACCCTATTTATGTACGTGGAATGAAAAAGAGTACACTGTCCAGAGAAAGCTGCCTAGCACGCTCATTTTAAAGTTGAGAAAACCATAGTCATGCAAGAGGTGCTGTTGGGATTCCATTTATGTTACACGTGTAACATTCCGAAAGCAGTTAACTGAATGCCCAAGACTTAAATAATCCATAAGAATATACTTTTGTATTAATATTCGGACTAATTTTGCTATTAGGAAAAGATCATCCCCAGTAAAAACTCTGTAAATTGTGAACCGAACATTCATAGAGTATGAACGTAGATGAACTGCTGTCAACGAAAGAAAGAATAAGAATTCTAGAATCTGTCTTGTACCAAAGAGAACAGATACGCGTAAGTACTGTAGCTCACAACCTAGAGATAAGCAAGGGATTGGTGTCTAAATTCTTCAAAATTTTGACAAGAGAAAAAATCTTGAAAAGAACCAAAAATGAATTTCTGGTAACAGATAATGTCAATGTAAAAGCACTTAAAATTTTATTGAATTTACATGGATTTGATTCAAGCATTTTCCAGAAATACACATTTGTTTGTGCTGCTGGTCTTTATGGCAGTTTTGTCAGAGGCGAAAACACTGAAGACTCGGACATAGATCTATGGGTTTTCATAGAACAGCCAAGCGATGAATCCCTGGCAAAGTTGACGAATGAGTTGAAAAAAAGAAACAGGAATATACAACCACTGTACTTGACAAAAGAAAAACTGGAAACATTAAAAAAAGAGGATAAACTCTTTTATCACTCATTGGTTTTTAGTTCAATAACTATTTATGGTGATAAAATTGAAACAATTTGACTTTCATGATTGTATAAAGGATTGTTAAGAAAAATCCCTCAATCGGAAGAAAAGATCATATCTTGCCATGTTTCATTCTGCAAGAGCTATTTTGTTTTTTGATGAGTTTCGCGAGAAAAATCATTATTATACCCCAAAGCTTACGCCCTACATCCACCACCATAGAAGCGTGTTAAACAGTCCTTGTGGTGCAATGAGAATGGAAGAGGACTACTGCCTGCCTGAACCTTTTTATCATTTTCTTTGTTTCCATGTCGTAGACCAAACAGAATAAGTTTCTTTTCACTTTTGAGGATGTTACATGAGTGAAAACTAACAATTGCTTATCCAACTCCATAAAAAAAGAAGTGGCAGGAAACAAACTGAACAAAGATTTAACTGATTCTTCATGATCAGTGAAGCACAAAAAGCAGTAACATGCATAGGTTTTATACCCTTGAGGGTAGAATCCCGTGTGGATAGTACAGTTAGTTTGTAACGTGTTCATCCATTTGACATACGTCTCGTACCGTACATTGATCTTCCGTAAGACAGGAGTCACTTTTTTCCTCATGAAGTTGAAGGCGTGATACAACTTCCATTCATCTTTATCCCAATTTAAAGAGGTTAGCCGTCGATTTCTGTATTCTTCTCGTACTGGTGTGAACTGGTTCAACTGTTCATATACTTTCTCAAAACTTTCATCCCACGATATATATCCAACTTTTGGCGTATGAGAACAATATCTCACCCCTTGATGTACTACACCCTCAAAACCTACCAATTGTGAGAAATCAAGTAGTCTATTACTGACCACCATGGTGTTCCAGTCTCCAAAGGCCATAGCATGGTACACTACATGTGGAAACCCTTTCAATCCACGAAAAGCTATCCAGGGATCAGCAAAATTCATTAAGTACACATATTCCCTGTAATTAGGAGCAGGTTTCATGCGAATATACGGGCCGTGTATGATACTTCTGGCATACATCTCTTTTACGTACTTGGAGACTGTATTCCTGGATAATCCAGTATTTGTCGATATATCGTGTAAAGGTATAACAGGGCTCTCATAAATCTGCTCAAATATTTTGTGATAGTGTTTTAATCTTCTATTTTGAGTAATTTTGCCCATGTTACCACCAATTTCTGGTAATATTTCTTTGTTTTGAGTTACAAACTTCTTTTTCTTTTAACACAGATCCCATGATTTCACCTCCTTCTACCCTGCTAAAATCTCCTTAATTTCAAAGTGGACACATTCTCCTAATTCATCAAATTCTGCATTAACGACTGCCACCAGTTTGTGTGGTTCATCTATGGTAACCTCTTCTTTATCGAAATGGTGCTGAAAATCACATGCAAGAGGCACTCGAAAATTCATAATCCGGACACCACCCACGTAATACAAGTTGTCTTCGACAACACTTTTCATGTCTACCAGATTGTCTTCATGTAATGGCTTTTTGCATACAGGACAGATAAATGTTGTATTTCTCTCATGTTCTCGGTTCACACTCACATCTGAATGGGCATGTTCCTTTTCTTTCATTTTCTTTAACATGGTAACCCCTCTGTCATTTCCCCATCTTTCACTTTCCTACCAAAAGATTTATAAAGAAGTATATTATTTTACTGGCATGAAAAAGCGCAATAGACTAGAACTATACTATACTTTGTTCTCGCTTATCGTCGACAATCCTTGGATTACACCGAACATGATGGCTGACTACTTTGAACACAAAGGCCGAGGACGTTCACCCTCGACTTTTCTGAGGCATGTCAGAAATATGCATGAAAGAGGGATTTCAAGAGCACCCAGATTAACCTTGAAACCTTACGAAGATTGCCAGACAATTGTATATTTCTGCAAAAAAACCAATAACAAGGGGTTAGGCACTACGCTCTCAAATTTATCTAATGATAAGCGCATTACCTATGCTATTCTCCTTTCGGGGACTGATTTCTTTTTGACAAGCAGAGAACCAGATTTGACTCTTGAGAAATATGGTCTTGATATTTTGGAAAAGTCAAAATTATACACGTCAATGTACACGATACCACAAGGATGGAATACTCCCATGAATGAAGCTTTAGACAATCTTGCAACCATTACCCTCAGAAAGAGTGTACTCCCACGGACTGCGTACTATCACTTCTCTTGGTCAGAGCTTGATTGGAAGATTTTCGACATTATGAGTGAGAATGTTCGCACTAAAATCTCTCATGTGGCGAAAAAAACGGGTGTTGACTATAAGACTGCCAAAGATCATTTTTTTAATGTGGTGTTACCATCATGTGTGATTGCTCACTACTTCTATCCGAAAGGTTATGACTTCTATCTCCAATCATTCATAAAGGTTCGCAGCGAATACGAATCAGAAATAGTCAAAGCCTTAAAGAAATTACCGTGTACATCATATGTTTTTCCTCTGGGAAAAGAGCTGGTAATTAATCTATTTCATGAAAATCAAAAAAAGGTCATAAAGATACTGGAAAAAATGGAGGAGAAAACCATTATAGACGGCTTCCTCCTGTATGCTCCACTATATTATATTTGTCCCGATTTTCAGACCTCTGAAGAGGATAAGTAATTTATCCTTTTCTTCATTTTGGGGTGCCTGGACCCGCACCGTTTCCTTCCTCGTTGGGTCTTACTTTGTCGATGGGTTTAAACGGCCATCCTTTCACGTTCATGATGATCACCTCATATTTGGTTTAACAGGGCTCTGGAAAAACTTACTTGAAAACATTTGGTTACAAATTAAAAAATATTTGTGCAAAATGAACTTGCAAACAAAGTTGATTATCAGGTCGTCAGGTTGTGGAATTTTTCTAGACCACTTGGTCGTGAGTATTAGTATTGTGTCAGGAACCTATTCAGTTGTTGGTACCTGTCTTGTTACACGTGTAACATTAGATCGATCCACTTCTGAACACTAAAATCCTTTGTCATTCCATATGTCATAAAAAAGGAAATAAGAAACATAAATCTACACAAAACCTGTAGAAGAGTATCCTTACGTAAGCTGCTAGGGTTTTAGATCGTTACCTTCCGAACTCTCAGAGAGTTCCTTCATAAAGATATAGAGCAGCAAAAGAGGCAGACACAGACCGATGATACTAACGAGCTCCCGCACAAAGCAGTATACTCCTACACGAAACTCCCTTGGGTTCTCCGATGGAGGTTCCTCTTCCTGCCATTTTCCATCCTTCGAAGGATCATCGGGTCTGTTGAGCACCCATCTATAGAATGTGCCACCTTCATAATTGAATCCTGAAACCATGTTGCCAGATCTGTCAAACCATTCATATCCTACCAGTTCTCCATCTTCGGTCTTGAACGTTATCCCCATCGTTGTTCTGTCACTGTATAACCTCGTCATCACAGTGATTTTTTGGTTACCTGTTCCGTATGGATTCATCATAATTTTATATTCAAAACATGGATCTGATAAAAGGGAATAATACAATGTAAGAACCAGACTAAGTGTAGAAACTACCACAAATATCAAGACAACATTCTTTTTCATGTCATATGAATATAGTAATGTATATCATATAACTCTTGTCATACAACCCTCTGTGCATTGGGGGATCTTCATTTCAGTTGTATTCTTCCCCATCTTATCCCTCTATTGCTCTCTCTGCCACTGCATGTCATCTTTGTTGTTCAACTATAAGCTGTTTATAGCCACTAGGGCAGAAAAGGAAGCTTTCAAGAAATTGTTACACGTGTAACAAAAATAATGCAACACCAAATGGATAACATCCAAGCCGAAAAGGTTTTATGTACTCGTGTTCTATAAAAGAGAGATATAAATCCTTTGAGACACCACTAATCAAGGGAGTTTTTTAACTCCAGGAGGATGAAAAAATGCATCGATACCCTTTGGTGTTACTCCTCGTCCTTTTTACGGGATGCATCAGTCAGGCAGACAATCCAGTGCAATCTGTCTCAGAAACAGAAGAATATGCTGTCTACACTGCCTTGATCAAAGAACGGTATACAGGCTGGGTGATCGTTATCAAAGACCATACGTCAAGTGGCAGATCTCCCAGCGAAGACCTGAGTAAAATGCTCCAGCGGGCGCAACAAGAAATGTCTGGAGTAGAACAGGAAACTCTTGATGATTTCCTTGCCAAGAATGGACAATCACATCCTTTAGGTGATTATTTCAATATCAAAACCAGAATCGTGCTCATCAGCGACGAGGAGCGGAAAAAAATCTTTGGAGAAAGCTTTGGCTGGATAAAATTCTATGTCAGGTACCCACTCTCAGATGGGATTTTAACGTTCTCACGGGTAGGATTCAACGATGAAATGGACCAGGCTCTCGCTTATATAGGACATTCGAAAGGCTGGTTAGAAGGCATAGGGTACTATGTGCTGCTCACTAAAGAGAACGGTGTCTGGACAATTCAAGATAAAATGGTGCTATGGATATCG
>JGI2171J19970_10000907_pt1 | contig 16365 bp, 12 predicted proteins | sample DeeMarSWOR324_28_FD_19970 | JGI IMG/M metagenome (IMG submission 19970) | reverse complement strand
CTCCTGCTTGGTGGTTTTCTACTCGCCATCGCTGTCGATAAACACGATTTAGATGAGCGGTTGGGAGAAGCTCTTCTTTCACGTATGGGCTCTAACCCTCACTGGATTGTCCTGGGACTAATGCTAAGTACAGCCTTTCTTTCCATGTGGATTTCAAACACGGCAGCTGCAGCTCTCATGATTACTGTGGCGATACCGATTGCTAATCGCGTACAAGATTCTAAAGGGAACCTCCAGAAAATCATGATTTTAGCCGTCGCCTATTCAGCAACGTTGGGGGGATTTACTACATTGATTGGAAGTCCGCCTAATGCTTTGGCCGCTGCATTCCTGTTTCCAATCCAACCTATTTCCTTTCTTGGATGGTCCTTGTACACGCTGCCCCTAGCCATTTTGTTAATTTTCATTACTTGGGGAATGCTGTTTGCTCGATTTCGAACTGACGTGAAGTGGATTCCGCGAGTGAAATCTACGACCAAACATGATTTGACGGGTATGCAGAAAGGCACACTAGTCATTTTTCTTCTGGCTGTAGTCCTTTGGCTTACTGAATCCTTCCATGGATTAAGTTCAGCTATGGTTGCGGCATTTATCGCAATTCTCCTCTTCGTCGTCGGACTGCTTGATAGGAGGGATGTAAAGAAGGCAGATTGGAATACCTTACTTCTTTTTGGTGGTGGTCTTAGTCTAGGAGCGGCTTTGGTGGTTTCAGGATTAACTGATATGTTAGCTGACGGGATAATGCTCTTCGCTCCCGTTTTTGGCTATGTTGGTGTTGTGGCAATACTAGCGGTGAGCACTTTGTTGGTGAGTATGGTTGCAAGTAACACGGTGAGCGCAAGTATCTTCATTCCGATTTCTATTAGCGTCGCTGGCTCAATTGGTGCAAACCCCGTAGTCTTTGCTGTGCTCATTGCCATCGCTTCAAGCATTGATTTTATGCTTCCAATAGGAACACCCCCCAATGCTATTGCTTATAGCTCTGAAAGAGTAACAATGAAAGATATGGTAACAACTGGCTTTGCCTTGAATATCATTAGTTTGTTGATTTCCCTGGCCTTTGCGTATTTCCTCTGGCCATTAGTCCCACTGTTATAATCCAAGGGAAGACAAAACGATGTTTGCTGAATATGATCCTGATCATTTAATTAAACGCCTTTTTGGCATTTCCCCAGAAAACATTGCATCGACTGTGATTCTAGCCCCTACGAGAAGAATTGCTGCAGAATTGGTAAATCAACTTCAGAAGCCACAAACCTTTGGCACCTGGTTTACAGGTGTGTCAGGGTTTCTGGAAACCGATGTGTTTGTTACTGTGTTGGATAATGTCCGCTATGCCCCTGGCATGGCGGATTGCGTATACTTCCTCCAATTTGCAGGTGTCAAGAATCTCATTTACACCGGATCCATTGGTGGCCTAGCTAAAGGAATGAAAATTGGGGATTTTATTCTGGTCAAAGAGGCTGAACGAGGCGACGGGGCCTCGGGCTATTTTTCTCCCATCTATGACCCAGCTATTGCAAATCAGGAATTCCTTGACCAGATTCGCCCAATACTGCAAGCTACTGCGAATGAGGAAGGCTACCAGCTTTTCGAGGGACGTATCTTTACCACAGATTCGCTGGCTGCTGAAACTGTGGAGTTTCTCACGGCACTTCAAACCCGCGGTTTTCTAGGTATTGAGATGGAAACGAGTGCCCTGTATGTTGTTGCACGATGCGCAGGAATGCGAGCGGTTGCAGCGCATGTGATTTCGGATTTACCCTTGGATAGGAAGACGCTCTTTGATGAATTCACGGATGTAGAAAAAGAAAGGAGAGCAAGCGCGTATTCTCATCTCGTCAACACGTGGGTGAAGGTTGCACGTATCTTGGCGAGTGAAGAGAGATAGGCGCTGCTGAGTTAGGCTTTGCCAACGAAGATTAAGATGACGCCGATGAGCATCAGAATTCCAATGAGAGCGGTGAGGCTTAGACCTATTCCGCCGACGATGAGGAAGATAATGGCGAAGACGAGAAGTAGGATGAAGTAGGTTGAGTTGTACCGTTTGTTAAGGCGTACACAGAAGAGGAGTGAGAGGAGTCCGAGCGCTAAATAGAGTATCCCGTAGGCGATACCCATTAAACTCATACCAGCAATCATTGTGATTCCTAGGAAGATAGCGATTATTGCAGCGATTGCACTAAGAACGATCCCTGTAAATACAAGCGTTTTATTTGAAGCCAATTTTGTCACCTGTCACCTCAATGCTCCTGATGTTCCCTTAAAGGCTTACGCTGATAGAGAACGAGTGAACGGATTTAGGCTCCAAACATGGGAGACCGGTCGAGATAGCTCATGAGGAGGGGCATTACAGCCATACCGAGGAGGTGTCCTAATCCGCCTTTGGCACACGCTCTTTCACTGAACTCTTTGACATCATCATTGCGAACCGCATGTCCTACAAGGAGCAGGGGAACGGGATTGCCAGTATGTTTACCGTTGGTGCTGGAGGTGGTGTGATCACCGGTGATGGCAATATGTGTATAATCCATATCGATGAGTGGGAGAAGCGTCGCCACCATGTGGTCGAATTTTTCAACCATCTCCATTTTCTTCTTGGGGTTTTTATCATGGGCAGCACTGTCGGTTGGTTTGAAGTGGAGAAAAACGAAATCATGGGTTTCGAGGGCTTTAGCGGTGGCACGGGCTTTAGCTTCGACATCTGTATCGTAGGTGGCTGTTGCCCCCGGCACGGTGAGTATTTCCATGCCCACGCTACGGGCAACGCCTTTGTAGAGTGCTCCACCAGCCACACATGCAGCAGAAATGCCGAACATTGTTTTTAATGGGGGAATAACAGGGAGAACACCAGCACCGCGTACGAGAACGATATTCGCTTCAAGTTGTCCAGCTTTTTTTCGAGAGGAATTGATGGGGCTTTTTGAAAGAATGCGATGAACTTCACGGGTGAATTCGTTTATTATCTGGGCTGTTCGTTTGGCTTCTTTTGAATCATCGAGAGGTGTTGCAGCAAGTACTGAATCGCTGAAACCATGTGGATCCGTATCTGAGATTGCGGATGAGAGGTTTTTTCCACGCAGCACCACGACACAACGATGTTCCACGGTATGTCCGACAATCACTTCAACTTCTGGATGGTTGGGGAGTTTGAGTCCGTTGATGAGTTTCGCGAGCTTCCGACCTTCAGGGAGGTTCCGTCCGGCTCGTCGATCTAGAACTTCGAAACTGTCATCGCCAGATACTTTGACGGTGGCAAAATTTCCACGAAATGCCACGTCCGTAGGTTTGAGATCAAGTCCTGCACCGAGGGCTTCGAAGGGTCCACGGCCTGTATAGCAATCCCGAGGATCATATCCGAAAAGAGAGAGATGACCTGTATCGCTTCCTGGAGGAATGCCCGGTGAAAGTACATGAAGGAGTCCTGTTGCACCCTTTGCAGCAAGTTTATCTAGTGTGGGTTTGGTGGCTGCTTCCAGGGGGGTTTTGCCTTTCAATGTCGGAATTGGACGGTCGCCAATTCCATCACAGACAATCAGAATCGCTTTTTCAGATTTTTTCGATGGCATCGTGGAGTCTAGCCCCTATGTGCTGGTCCCTCATGAAGGGTTAAAAACCTACTCCCATTACCGAAACAGCAAAAAAGCGGGAAGGGAACAGAGTGGTGGCTATTTTGTTGCCGAGGTGGCGGAGTGGCCACGCGACAGCCTGCAGAGCTGTTTTATATGGGTTCAAATCCCATCCTCGGCTCCACTCTACTTTTGCTACTCATAGTTAGGAAAGACCAAATTCTCCTTTCAGAGCGCATCCTCACGAAGTTGAATGTATTAGGCTGCGGAGGTGTCTGGTGGGGTTATGGGTTCGAGTTGGATTGGGACGAATACGCCCTTGATGCGCAGTTGGTAGATAGAGATGAGGGCTTCGCGTTTGTCTGTTTTCGCGGCGGTGAGATAGGTGCTCAGGATTTGCCCTAGGAATACGTATTCGCGGTCGAGGGTTAGTTCTTTGGAGAGTTTGTAGATGTCGGATTCGAGGGAGGTGAGTTGGACGTTGCGTGGTTTGCGTTTAGCGACGGAGTGGGGATGTCGAAGGGAGATGAGGAAGATTTCTTCGACGAGGTCTGAGGCGCCATTGAATTGGTCAACACGTCCAGCCCAATTCTCGAAATCTTTGTGGTAGCGTTTTTCGAAGGCGGTGGTGAAGTTTTCGAGGCGGTTCCGTAATTGGTCACTGGGTTGGCCGCTGAGTACGAGGGCGTTGCGGACAAAGTGTCCGTCATGAATGAGGATGCGGAAGCCTTCGTAGGTGAGTTCTCGGAGGGTGGCTTCTTCTTTTTTGCCGTTGGCGAGACCAGGGCTGTCGGCTAGGTCGTGTCCGAAGGTGGAAATGGCTTGGAGGAAGCCGGCAACGAGGGTGGCATCCTGGCTTTCTGCGGCGAAGGGATCGAAGACACATATTCCACTTTCTTTGTGGAGGACGAGTAATCGGTTGAGGTTGGCGACATCACTGAAGGTGTCGGCGATGGCTTGGTACTTTGCGAGTTTGCGTCGTCGTTTCGGAAGCATGACGTAACGTCGATAAGATAGCCCAGAACCAAGTGGAATGACTATGACACACACAGCTGCTATGATAAAGAGGGGATTACTCAGGAAATACGAGCCAAATGACTGAACCATCACTCTCAATGGTGTTCCTTCCCAAATAATCGCTTCTTGAGTAAAACCAGCATAATTTTCGTCACCATCAATGTAAAGATAGAAATTGGCTTCCCCTTCTTGGTCTAGTATGCCTTCAAAGTAAACCCATCCTTCAGCTTCAACGAACTTTTCTATTTGGGTTGACACAGCACCTTGCAATATCTCCAAAGTGACCTTCGTGCCCAAAGGAAGGTAAACAAGTCCTTGTTGTTTACTAAATGAAGAAATGAATTCACCTTCGGAGGTTGAAATAAACTGTGGTGAGACAATTCCAAGACGGAATTGGATACGCAACGACCATGAACTTCCGTGGTTGGGAGCAGGACGGAAATCAGGAACCGCATCGTACACAATTACTTGTTTGGGATAGATAGTAATTCTCACGGTTGTCGTTGAGTTCGCAAAATCAGTGGCTGTAGCTCGAATAGTAAAATCATAGGTTCCGGGCGTAGCACCTGTTGTATTGAGCGCGGTGATTTCATAAAGACCTAGTCCAGGAGTAGCTAAATTCAAAGGAACATAACCTGAACCTGGAACGTCAAGAACTACGGTTCCGTGACTAAGATCTTCACCAGATAATGTATCTCGTAAAACAACCCGGAGTATGTTGGGGTGTTGGGGCGTTGGATAGAGCCAATCTTCATACAGTTCAATGTGTTGATACTCAAGGGGTACATCAATCCATGTGGGACGGGGTTGAGGAAGCACGCCTATTAGTCCAGGTTCACCGGGATCAAACGACCAGACTCCTTCATATCCAATCTTGTAGGCATAAATAATGATAATCCCAACATTTCCTTCATGGAAAATGTTTCCTTCGACGGGATTAGTATCTATTGTGATGTTGTAAAGCCCAGCTTCTCCTAAATCTTCGAAGTGTAGGTCGATCCAGTCCAGACGTGTTGCATTTTCATCTTTTAATAGCCAGGGTGTCAACTGAGCACCAGCAAGCGGAAATCCATTATCATCCTTATAGAGAATGGTAAATTCTGAAGTGGAGGTATTGATAAGAGGTTGGGGGTTTGGCTCCCAGTCCCATAGCCCAGAACTGTTATCGAATACTAATCCGTTCAAAAATTCAATATGCGTTGTTCGGCTTTTGATTGTGAACACTTTGTTGTAGGTTTGTTCATCATAATAGTTCTGGATGATGTGAATTGTTACATTGTGCAATCCGAAGTTTATGCCATCTGTGAAGATGTATACTGTGTACAAACCTGGTAAACCAATACCTGCGTGGTTTGCAAAGTCATATCCTTCCCATTCGAAACCACTGGTTTCGTTGATGACTGTTATTGTCGCCCGATCGATACCAAATCCGAATAAATCATGATAGAAGAAGGTGACTTCTGCACGCTCACCGCGAAGGAGCTCTCCACCAGGCTCAGGGTATTGCTCCCCAATTATGAGTGACTGCGTTGTGTGCCATACGCCAAGAGTGGTAACGTTTAATCCCGCTTCTGTGCCGTTTGTCCAAAGGACATTAAGAGTATAAATTCCACCAATCCCTGGTGGGGTCCAAATATCCCAGGGGATTTCAACTAGACCTCCAGGAGGCATTGGAAGAGGATTTATTAAGCCGATCTGAAGATTACCCTTCGGACCATAGACAAAGAGGATCCCGTTTCCGTCTGTGGCATTCTCGCCTCCAGGATCTTGTACATATCCACGAACGTAAGCCGTTTCGAGGGCGTAAAGGTCTGTTACGATTTGATTGGCGGAATCTCGTACTTCAGCATGTATTTCATAGGCGGAGGATTCACATAACACGTTCCATTGACCATTTTGTGCATTATTAATTTGCACCCACCACCCAGTACTCGGTGAATAAACAACGGACCAGTCTGGATGCGGTATGCCATCGAGTAAGACATCGAGAGCTGTCCAATCATCTTCAATAGAAACAAACAACCTTTGATCAAATGCTCCTGATGGGTAGTTGATGAAGAAGCTGACATTCCAATCAACATAATCATTATTAACCCATGCCGTGAACGACGTGTTGGCATAGATATTTTCATAGAACCAGCCTAACCACGTCACGTCATAGGTGATTGCCGGGAATAGGAATTCGACGTCATAGTATCGTGTGACACCGGTCATATTGATTGCTGGTGAATGCCAACCTCCATCCCAGAAACCAGTGCCTGGATAGGGCCAGAGATCAACCACTGCGGTGCTGTTCACTGTCATTCCGACTTCACTGGGATAGGGATGTCGATTAAACACTGCAGCGAGGAAGAAATCATCATCTAAGAAATTCAAGTTAGGCATTGTTAACGAGTACCAGGCGTCTCCTTCATCTTCTCCGTCACCATCAGGGGGAGTTCCTGTATCTTCCATGAGTGCCCAACCAATTGCAGCTCCAGGCATCATAGTGATAGCAAAGTAGAAAGTATTCGCATAAGTCATTGAAGGATCTAAAACAACCACCATCATGCCAGGAGAAAGAGAAACCCAACGTTCTTCACCTCGAGGAATAGTATCAATATAGTCGGGTATCCAAGGGGCAACTTGATTACTCAAATCTGGTTGCGTACCTAAACCTGAGATGGAACTATATTCCGCACCGAATACTGTGAATTCAACATTGCCCCCAGTTGGAGGATTGGAAGGATGTGTTGGTGAATAGAGGTAAATGGCGAAACCTGAAAGAAGAAGTGGAGCCTGCCCGGTTACATTAAATGCCATAAAGACGACTTCGCCCAGATCTTCTTTTTCATCCATCTGCCAATACCAGTACCACCCATCTAGAGGGTTGTAATCTTCTACAGTAATGTTGGATTTCGTTGTGTCGATTTTTCCTACTCGGGTGAAGTTACTGGTGTCGTGGTACATCATGCCTTTGTCAATGTACACAGAATAATCGGTATCATTATCACAATCTGTGAATGTTTGGGAGATATTCCATGTGGATTGAACAACGCGTGGACCGCCAATCCACTGTTCATAGTCAGGAGGTGGTTGAGTTATGGGTTCTTCTTCTGGTGGTAGGACATCACTTGAGCTCGATGTCGACAGGCTAAATTCTTGTTGGGGTGATGAAAAAGCATTAGTTGAGCTATATGGAGCTAGCGACTCATCATTCGGAGCGATCTCATAATCTGAATTTATCCCCGTGAAAGGAAGTATGGGAAGTACAGGTAATGTTATCATGAATAGAAAAAGGAGTGAAATGATTTTGGTTCGCTTCATAGTAGCCACCTTATTTTGGCGAAATGCCAGTTGCAGCCGCAATATCTATGTACTTACTCCTCGAAGAGGACCTTCCTCTTGGGAGTCTACCTAGAGCCGCGGAAAACGCGTTGATAAGTATTTGCCTAGATATTGAGTAGATGAAAAATAATTAAGCAATATACAAGGTATGCGAGCATAGCCTATAAGGGCATCTTGCCAATTAAGAATGGGGTTATTATGCAAGACTTCTATGATTTCGTCCAGAGTCGGAGAAGTGTTCGTAATTATCGTGAGAAATTAATTTCTCGTGATCAAATTACCAGGATATTAGCAGCAGGAATGTGGGCGCCTTCTGCGCATAATGCTCAACCGTGGCGTTTCTTTGTACTGGAGTCCATTGAAAAAAAACGACAACTAGCTGAAGCTATGGGAGCTTTATTTCGACGGGATCTTGAAAAAGACGGGGAGACGGCCGAAACAATAGAATTGGTCGTGAATGAATCTATTGAGCGGTTTTCCACTGCCCCTCTTTTGGTTCTAGTATGTCTTTCAATGGACACGATGGATGAATATTCTGATGAAAGACGGCAACAGGCAGAATTTGTGATGGGAGTGCAGAGTGTTGCAGCGGCAATTCAGAATATTCTCTTGGCGGCTCATGCTGAAGAGTTGGGGGCGTGTTGGTTCTGTGCGCCGCTATTTTGTCAAGGGATTGTTCAAGAAACCTTGAAGATTCCTAGTGATGTGTATCCACAGGCATTAATTGCGCTTGGTGAGCCAGCGGAATCGCCGTTAACACCTCCTCGGCGTCGATTGGAAGAAATTGTGGTTTTCGATAGCGAAAAATAGGATACAATACAATTGTTGGACATTCCTTTGAATTGGAGGAGTCATTATGTCGGTTGTTGCCTTGGCAGGAGGTGTTGGTGCGGCTCGGTTTCTGGAGGGGCTTGTTCGAGTTGTTCCTCCAGAAGAGGTTACGGTTATTGTGAATACGGGCGATGATATGGCGAATTTTATGGGCCTGTATATTTCTCCAGATCTAGATATTGTGACCTATACGTTGGCGGGGATTGTGGATCCTGAGAAAGGTTGGGGGATTAAGGGTGATACAACAAGGGCACTTTCGATGTTGCAGGAACTTGGATTTGAGACATGGTTTACTCTGGGCGACCGGGATTTGGGTACACATATTGCCCGTACAGCGATGTTGCAACAGGGGTGGTCCTTATCAAAAGCTACACAAGTGATTAGTCACTCTTTGGGTGTTCGCTGTCAACTTTTTCCGATGACCGAAAAATGGGTTCCCACCCGGATTGTCACAGATGTAGGGTTGCTTCATTTTGAAGAGTATTTAGTCAAACGACAAGCAAGAGACAACGTTGAGGACGTGATCTTTGATGGTATTGAGAGTGCGGAACCTAGCCCAGGTATTTTGGATGCTATCCAACATGCTGAGACTTTGATTATTTGTCCAAGCAATCCTATTGTCAGTATAGGCCCCATTCTTGCAGTACCAGGAATTAAAGAGGCGATCGTAGAAGCGTCGGCGCCTTGTGTGGGTGTTTCTCCGATTATTGGCGGAAAACCGGTGAAGGGACCAGCGGATAAGCTGATGGAAGGAAAGGGGGTCGAGGTGTCAGCAAAGGGTGTGGCGGAGTTCTATCGCGAGTTTCTTGATATCCTAGTCATTGACCAGAAAGACAAGAGCTTAACACCAAAGATAGAAGAGTTAGGTGTGAATGCCGTTGTGGAGCAGACGCTGTTGACTTCCATGGAACGGAAAAAACAGCTTGCCCGCACGGTTTTAGCAGCTGCCAGGAATAAAAAATCGAAGTCTTAGAGGGATTGCGGAGGAATAATTGCACTTTTATAAGAACGAATGGCTGATTCAGGCGGGAGAAGCTATGTTGGAAGTTTATAATACGCTCACACGGAAGAAGGAACCCTTCAAACCATTACATGAAGGCGAAGTTCGCATGTATTTGTGCGGACCCACGGTGTATGATTCGAGCCATCTGGGTCATGCACGATCCATTGTAGCGTTTGATGTTATTCGACGGTACCTTGAATACAAGAGCTTTGATGTTCGATTCATTCAGAACTTCACAGACATTGATGATAAGATGATTAGTCGAGCAAATGAGCAGGGCGTTACTACCACTGAACTGGCGACAAAGTACATTCAGGAGTACTTTGAGGATTTTGATAAATTGGGCGTTAAGCGAGCGACGGCATTTCCGAAGGCCACAGAACACATTGAGGAAATGATTGCACACATTCAGAAGCTCATCAAAAAGGGCTATGCATATGAAGCGAATGGTTCGGTGTATTTCCGCGTTTCCAAATTCAAGAAGTATGGGTCCTTATCACGACAGGAGCAGGATGCCAAAGAACCTGATGAACCTGAACCGAGTGAAAGCGGGGAAAAGAAGCATCCGGATGATTTTGCTCTATGGAAGGCAATGAAACCGGGTGAGCCATTCTGGGAGGCACCATGGGGAAAGGGTCGTCCGGGGTGGCATATTGAATGCTCGGTGATGTCGGCGAAATATCTTGGCGAACCTATTGACATCCATGGCGGAGGTCTCGATTTGGTGTTTCCACACCATGAAAATGAGATTGCCCAGTCAGAAGCGCTGAGTGGCCGCCCCTTCGTCCGATATTGGATGCATAATGGCTTTCTCACCGTGAATAAAGAGAAGATGTCGAAATCTTTGGGAAACTTTTTCACAATTCAAGAAATCACCGCCAAATACGATCCCGAAGTTGTTCGTTTATTCTTAATTTCCTCTCAATATCGAAGCCCCATTGACTTTAGTGATGCTCACTTGGATGAGGCAAAATCGCGGTTAGCTCGCATCCATAATGCCATCGATTTGCTTCAACGACACACCCAAGAAGCCGTTTTGGCTGAAGCAGATAATCCAGCAAAGCCTTCGAATGCAGATGCTGAACTTTGGGAAGGGCTGAAAACACTACACACTGAATATGAAACAGCGATGGATGATGATTTCAACACGCCAATCGCCCTTGCAAGCTTGAGTAAATTTTTGTCTTTAATGAATACAATTCTAACTGGAACCCAAACAATAACAGCAGGAACATTACTGAAGACTCGTGAGGTTTTGGATGCTTTAGGTGAAGTGTTGGGTTTGTATCGAGACCGAATGGGAGGACCTGCGCAGATAACTGATGAAGCTACAGTGGATGGATTGGTGAAATTGTTAATTGATTTGCGTGCGCAGGCTCGCAAGAACAAGGATTTCAAGACCGCGGATCAGATTCGAGCACAGTTGAAAGATTTGGGCATCATTCTTGAGGATGAAAAATCTGGAACAGTTTGGAAGAGGGCGTAAAAATGAAAGCATTGATTCTTTCTGCAGGATACGGGACCCGATTACATCCACTGACGCAATATCGCCCAAAGGCTATGTTGCCACTACTTGGCAAACCAATGCTCCATCATGTGATTGACACGGTTCGAGAAGCCGGTTTAACGGAAATTGTGGTAGTGGTTGGTCATCAGCGCGAGCAGATTGAGAGCTACTTTGGTGACGGCAAACACATGGATGTGAACATCAGCTATGCACTTCAAGCTGAACCGAAAGGTGAATATGATGCAGTGTTGGCAGCTGAAACGCAGTTGGCCGATGGGGACCGATTTCTCATGACTGATTGTGACATTATCACCACTACTGAACGATTCAAGGAAACGGTGCAAGCTGCAAAAGCTCATGATATGGCCTTGTCATTAGTTGAAGTGCCAAACCCCTCACAATTTGGAGTCGTTGCCTTGGCGGAAGAAGAAATCACCACTATTGTTGAAAAGCCTGCGCCAGGAACTGAACCTAGCAATCTAGCGGTTGCAGGTGTTTACGTTTTTACGAACGCGGTTTTTGATGCAATCCGAAAAACCAAGGAATTAGAAGTGGGAATTCAACAGCTCATTAACGAAGGACATACAGTTTATGGAAGTCATTCAAAGGATCCATGGGTTGATGTGGGTCGAACTTGGAACATCCTAGAAGCGTCACCTGTCTTGTTTGAACGTATACGTCAAAATAAGCGAGACCGAATTGACGCTTCTGCTTCTATTAGTGATGCCGCTCACATTATTGGTGACGTTTGGATTGGACCAAGAGCACGAATATTTCCTGGTGCAGCCCTAGTTGGACCAGTCTATGTTGGTCCTGACGCCATTGTGGGAAACAACTGTCTAATCCGTGATTACACCGTGATTGATTTAGGAGCCAGCATTGGCTTCTCCTGTGAAGTACGAAATAGCGTCTTGATGCCAGGAAGCCGTATCGGACACCTAGCCTTTGTCGGGGACAGCATTCTTGGCTATGAGGTGGATATTGGTGCCAGTGTGGTGCTTTCGAATTATCGTTTTGATGGAGCAGAAGTTCAGGTTATGCTACGAGGACAACTAGCCTCAACACATACCGATAAATTTGGTGCGGTCGTTGGTGACACTGCAAAAATTGGGTGTGGAGCGGTTGTTTTGCCTGGGAGGACAATTGGTTATAATTCATGGATTGATCCCGCTGTGGTCGTAAAAACTGATGTAGCCGACAATATCCATTTGCAATTAAAGCAAGAGTATCTTGAGAAAAAACGTCGGGGTCCTACTTGATAACCGGTCCGAGAGCAGTTTTTGCATCTTTGAGTAATTTTTTCGCACGCTGAACAGAGAGCGCTTCTACGGTAATCCGAATGAGTGGTTCTGTTCCGGAAGGACGGATGAGTACCCAACTTGAATCAGCAAAACTGACTCGGACACCGTCCAAACGGTTCACGTCTTCGATGTCAGTCCACGTGTCTAAGACCGTAACAATTGTGTTCATTACTGGGCGTTTCTTATCATCAGAGCATTTTACCGAGGCGCGAAGAAGATGGGTGGCTGGCAGGTCATCGACAAGTGAACTTAGCGGACGCTTCGCCCAATCTAGAAACTCGAGCACTTTACAGGCAGCTAGTGGTCCATCGGGGCATAAGTGAACTTCAGGAAAGATGAAAGGACCAGAAGGTTCTGCCCCCATAACGGCATTGTGTTCCTTTACAAGGTTCGAGACAAACACATCCCCTACCTGAGTGCGTTCAACTGTTGCTCCATGTTTCTTAGCCACATGGTCAACGACACTGGAACTAGAGACAGTTGTAGCAATTACTTTGCCACCACGTACTGAAAGATAGAAATCTGCCATTAATGCGAGCAGGGTATCCCCTGCTAGTACGCGACCTTTATTATCAACTGCAAGGAGGCGATCAGCATCCCCGTCATGGGCAAGCCCTACTTCAGCTTTGGTGGTTTGAACGATTTTGCTGAGATCATCTAAACGAACGAAGTGTTGCCATTCTGCGGCCGCAGCACTTTGGATTTTGGAAGGCCCACAGTTTCGAGCATAATTTTTGCCATTGGGAGGTGTGTTGAGTATTTTGGTCACGGCGTTGAGTTGTTGAAGTACTTGTGGAGTAACTAGTCCTCCAACACCCAGAGCAGCATCAATTACAACTTGATGTGAGGTATTCACTTCACAATTGTCGAGTAGCGCATCAATATGAAGCGGAATTGCATCATAGGAGCTAGACTCGGTAAATTCTTCCCAAGAAACTGCCTCCGCTGTGTCAAGAAGCTGTTCGAGTTCGTGTTGTTGTGGAATCGAAAATCCTGCACCATCAGGATTATGGAATTTAAAGCCGTTGTACTCCGGGGGATTGTGGCTAGCTGTCACAATAATGGAAGCACTCATCCCTTCCTTACCAGCTGCATAAGCAATGGTTGGCGTGGGAGCCATACCGGTCATTCGCACAGGGATTCCACCTTGTAGAAGACCTGACATAAGGGCAGAGGTGATCATGGGACCAGTCGTTCGATGGTCATGACCGACCATGATGGCGGGATTCTTAGTGTTCTTGCGAAGAAATTGTGCTGCAGCTAAACCAACACGGATAGCAAAAGGCCCGGTTATTAGCTCATGAACGCGTCCTCGAATACCTGAGCTCCCAAAGAGTGACTGAGGAGGGGATTTGGAGGGCATTAATTCATCACCATTTTTTACTCACATTGTTTAAGATGCTTTGAGGACATGATCAATCCAATCTAATCCTAGCTTTAGAAGTTGTTGAGCACGGATTTTCTTTTGAGCTTCAGCAAAGCACCGAAATACAGGTTCTGTGCCGGAGGGTCGAAGCAGGAGCCATCCATCATCAAATATGATTTTGACTCCATCAAGTGTAATTACCTTTGCATCAGTGAAATGTTCTTTGACTTCACGTATTGCATGATTGGTTACCACTTCTTTCAGCTCATTGGGGCAATCGATGGCACGTTTGAGTTGGTGATATTGGGGAAACCCATCAATGATAGTGCTAAGTGAGGTTTCATGTTTAGCAAGATGTTCCAGTAGGTGTATTGTGGCTAGACCACTATCGGATAAATAATTAAGGTGGGGGTAGATGGCTTTTCCTGACTCTTCGAACGCGAAGAGTGCTTGATGTTTTTTTACTGCAGCTACAATCGCGGGGGGCCCAACGCGACTGCGAACCACGCGTCCATTATGTTCAGTTATAATATCATCAACTAGGTTGCTAGAATTTATGGGTGTGACGATGGTTCCACCTTTGTGACGCTGTAATTCTATCTGAGCGAGGAGCGTTCCAGAAATATCACCCATAAGTGCACGTCCTTTATCATCAATGAAGAATGCTCGATCAGCATCACCATCGACAGCTATTCCAATATCGGCTTTGGTTTCTTTGACCATCTTTGCTGCTTGTGAAAGGAGTTTGACTCGTAGATTGGGTGAACGCCCGGGATAGAAAGGGCTGGGCTCCATGTTGACACCAATGATTGTGCAATTTAGTTGTTTGATAACTTCGACAAGCCAAGGGATGGCAGTTCCATTGGCTGCATCAAGTACAACTTTGAATTTGCGCTGCCGAATAAGATCGACGTCTCCCTGAGTGAGGACTTGGTCAACCCAATACTGTCCGACATCGCTGATGGTTGATATTTTTCCGGTGTTCATCCAATTGACTGGAGCCGGATTGGATTGAGAGAGGCGTTCAATTTTTTGTTCGAATTTTCTATCAACGGGTGCTCCGTCATTTCCAAGTACTTCAATGCCGGACATATGGGCGGGAATATGGCTGCCGGTAATTAGTATTGCACCAGATAGTTTCTGTTGGCGTGTATAGAAGCTGACAGCGGGTGTAATGACTTCTCCACCATAGAGGACATTTGATCCTCCTGCCATCAAGCCACTAGCAATTGCGTTTGAAAGTAGAGGACTACTAGTACGGTTATCATGACAAAGGAGGAACGGCTGGTGGTTGAAATTGATGGCGACACTTAACCCGAGTTGCCATGCGATTTTGGGGCTCAATTCTTCGGGTACACAGCCTCGAATGCCACTGGTCCCAAACTCGGGTACCCACGCCATATTGATGGTTCAACCTCCTGCTTTCTATAAACCATTGGGTTGGGCTTTAAAAGCTCATTTAAATAGCCGGTATTTTCTTCCAATGCACAAAGCAAAGAAGTTAAATCTGCAGACTGTGTAAAGGGGGATAGATGCGGGTCATTAAATCGGCAAATTCCCTCGGAAGTTCAGAGACAATGGACGAAGACCATCTTGCAGCAGTCATTCGTGAATTCGGACGATCAATGCGAGAAGTAACCGGAGGTCTTGACGATGCTATGAACCGGTGGGAATCTGCCCATCGAAGTTCCCTTCGCCCCATCCGTGTTATTTTAGGTTCATTATCAAAAATCAACTATCTCCGTAACGTTGAAGATCTTGGGAAACTCAATTCCTTTGATGGCATTGTCGAACGAGCCCTCACTAAGAACATGGGCTTGTTAGATAAAGTGCTACCGAAAGTTTTAGCCCTTGCATCAGATTTTGAAAGTTCCATTCGCAAGATGCGACTCATAGAAAAGCGCGTTTCGGAATTACAGCGCCGAGGAGCAGGATTACTAACACCCGAAGGCTCCAACGAGCCACGTGTGCAACAACTTGTGGAAAACGTTGACGCCTTGAGCCGAAAATTAAAGCAAATTGTCTGCATGTACGAGGATGAATACTTGTTCCGCCTGAAGACAATCAGGAATATTGAGGAGCTTCTGGACCCGAAGGAGCTGTATACCAGTCTCCTGCTTTGGACCATGGAACCCTATCTCGAATCGGAGCGTATCGAAACGATTCGCAAAGAAATTGGCACTCACATTGAAGAAACGCGTTCCTTAGTTTCTCGACAGAACGTGCCAACAAATATGTTCTAACTGCAATGCTTTGATGCGTTGAGTATCATACATATTAATATCCGTTCAGGTCATTTTGATTTTTTTAGAGAGGAGTTTGCAATGCCACGGCTTTTTGGAACTCAAGGGTTTCGTGGGCTAGTTAATGAGGAGCTAACAGCAACCGTGGCACACGATATCGGGCTTGCTATGGCGAATTATTTAGGACAGGAAAAAACTGTG
>JGI2171J19970_10000903_pt1 | contig 16391 bp, 13 predicted proteins | sample DeeMarSWOR324_28_FD_19970 | JGI IMG/M metagenome (IMG submission 19970) | reverse complement strand
TGAGCAAGCCCACTTGGCTCAAACCCATCATATGCAATTGGATTTTGTTTGGTCTCAAATAAATTTCGAAGCTCTTGTTCTGTGATTATCTCTTCACCAACACGTCTCATTAAATCCATTTTTGTTTCTATATCCACGAAATCACTCTTTTAATTTTATTATAAACCTTTATATATCAATTTAGGGAAGAGGAAATATTATAAATATTTTATATTTTATTAAATTCTTATGGAAGATAGTTTTGATTGCTGGCTTCCAAGTTGGGAATACTTACATAACACATGCAAAAAAGTTGTAAAAAGAATTAAAGAAGATAATTTTAAACCCGATGTTGTAGTTGCACTTTCTAGAGGCGGTTTCGTACCAGCTAGAAACATATGTGACATGCTGATAATAAAGGATCTTGTTTCGATAAAAGTTGATCATTGGGGAATAACGGCCACTAAAGATGGGAAAGCAAGAATAAGATACCCATTAAATGCTGATTTAAGTGGTAAAAAAGTTCTGGTTGTTGATGATATAACAGACACCGGAGAAAGCATGATGATATCCCTAGATTTCATCAAGTCCCTTAATCCAGATGAAATAAGAACAGCAGCGGCGCTTCATATTAAAACATCTAAATTTGTTCCAGATTATTATGGAGAGGAAATAGATTGGAAGTGGGTTATATTCCCTTGGAACTATGTAGAGGATATGTGCAACATCATACCAAAGGTTATAGATGAGAGCAAATCCAAGGATATAAAGAAGATAAAGATTGATCTAAAGAAAAATTTTAACGTAGATGCTTCAGAAGAAGATGTTTTAGAAATTTTAGATGAACTAGAAGAAAGAAATGTCGTAATAACACAAGGAAGTGGTTGGGTAAAGACTAAACCTTAGCTCCTTTCAATGCTTCCTTACAAAGACACATTCTGTTTTCAGGAATATTGTTTACGGCTTCTGTCAATATTTGTTTTACTTTCTCTTCGTTTTCCTTCATTGTCTTAAGAACTTCTTTTGTTGAAACTGGTTTTTCTGCCCAAACATCATAATCAGTTACTGTAGCTAATATTGCAAGACAAAGCTCCCTTTCTCTTGCCAAAAAAGCTTCAGGCACACCAGTCATTCCTATGATGTCAGCAAAACTTCTAAACATCTTGCTCTCAGCCCTTGTTGAGAACCTAGGGCCCTCAATACATATGTAGGTTCCTTTATCATGATATCTTATTCCCAGATCTTTGCAGGTATATATCAAAGCCCTTCTTATCTCTGGGCAAAAGGGATCAGCCATAGAAACATGAGTAACATCACCTGTATTGTAAAAGGTTGTCATTGTCTTTTTCCAATCTATGTATTGATCTGGTATAANTATGTCTCCTGGNTTATACTCTTCTTTCAAAGAACCAACAGCACAACAAGAGATGATTCTTTTTACCCCAAGTCTCTCAAATCCTAAAATATTGGCTTTGAAATTTAATTCGTGCGGTGGTATAGCATGATTCTTACCATGCCTTGAAAGAAATGCAACTTTTTTATCATTCAAAGTTCCTATATAAAAAACATCTGAAGGATCACCACAAATTGTTTTTACCTTTAATCTGGAAACGTCGCTTACCATACTTGGGTCGTAAAGACCAGAACCACCTATGATACCAATTTCTAATTTTTCCATAAGTTTAATAAAACACAAAAAGATATTAATTTATCTGATTAAAAAACTGGTAGGATTATGAAGATAAAGTGTTTGGGCGGTTTTAGAGAAGTGGGGAAAAACGCCGTTCTTCTTGAAACTAAAAGGGAGAACATTTTGCTAGAGTATGGTTTAGAAATAGAAACTGGTAGAATACCAAGACCTGCAGGAAAGGTCGATAGCGTCTTATTAACACATGCTCATTTGGATCATGTTGGCTCTTGTCCTGTTTTATTCAAGAGATCAAAACCACCTATATATTCAACATCTGCAACATTCGAACAGGGTCACTTGATCTTAAGGGACAACATGAAAGTTTCAAAACTAAGAGGTATGCCACAGAATTATAATAAAAGAGACTTGGGAAAGATGATGAGTAAAGAGGTTAGAATAACCTATGGACAAAAATTTGAAACAAAGAATAGTGAAGTAGAGGTTTTTGATGCTGGTCACATTCCTGGTTCATGCTCATTCCTAATAAATGTTGATAGAAAGAGTATACTCTACACAGGAGATTTTAACACCAATAAGACCCGCTTGTTGAACGAGGCCAAAATCAAAGCAAAGAATGTTGATCTTCTGATAACTGAGAGTACTTATGCTGCTAAGGAGCATCCTGACAGAAAGAAAAGTGAGAAACAGTTTTTAGAAATAATAGAATCAACTCTAGCTAACGATGGAATAGTTTTAATACCTAGTTTTGCAATAGGAAGGTCTGCAGAAGTAATCCTAACACTAGACTCTTTCAAAAGAAAGTTTCCTGTGTATTTAGATGGGATGGCCATAACAGCAACCCAAATTGCTCTCAAGTATCCCGAGTTCTTGAGAAACTATAAAAAATTAAGAAATGCATTGAAGAAAATAACTTTTCTACGTGAAAACCAAGAAAGAAGAAAAGCATTAAGAGAGCCGGGTGTGATTGTAACAACAAGCGGTATGATGGAGGGAGGACCGATTATTCAATATATGAAGTATCTTTACAACAACCCACAGAGCTCTATAGTATTTGTTGGCTTTCTCATACCAAGAACTGCTGGCAGATATCTTCTTGATACAGGAAGATTTGTTAATGAGGATATAGACCTTAAAGTTAAAATGAACATACATTCGTTAGACTTCTCTGCACATTTGGGAAGAAGTGATTTGTTTAATTTCATTCAGAAAACAAATCCTGAAAAAATAATCTGTCTCCATGGGGATCACTGCCAAAGGTTCGCAATGGAACTAAGAGGAAGGGGCTTTGACGCTATTGCACCAACCAACGGTGATTCAATTGATATTAATAGATGGTAGCGATGCTGGAGGCCAGCTTGTAAGAACTGCTACTGCTCTTTCTGCTCTAACAACAAAACCCTTTAAAATGGTTAGCATAAGAGGAGCAAGGCCTAGACCTGGTTTGCAAACCCAACATATAGAAGGAGTAAAATCTTTAGGAGAGCTTTGTAATGCTGATATAAGAGGTTTAAGTCTCTCGTCTAAAGAACTAGAATTTTATCCTAAAAATCTTGTAGAAAGAGATCTGAAAATAAAAATATCAACTGCTGGTTCTATTGGCCTGATTCTTCAAGCTGTCATGATAGCAACCTCTCAAATGAAAGGTATAGAAATTGAGATAGACGGTGGGGGAACATGGAATAAATGGGCCCCTCCTGTCTTGTATATAGAAAAGGTCTTTTTTCCATTATTAAGAGAAAAAAGCAAGATAGAAATTATTAAAAATGGGTTTTATCCAAGGGGTGGTGCAAAGGTTAAAGTAAAAACAAGTTTTTTAGAACTAAAACCAATTGAGATTATTGAAAAAAAGGAAATTACCGAAATATACGGTTATTCTGTTGCATCTCAAAATCTGAAAAAGGCTGAGGTTGCTGAAAGGCAGGCTAAAAGAGCTGAGGAGTTAATAAAGCAAAAGCTTGGAAAGGATATGAAAAAAGAAATAAAATATGTAGATACGCTCTCTTCTGGCACTGGCCTACTTGTTAATATAATCACTAAAAATTCCATAATTGGTGCTGATTCTTTAGGGAAGAGGGGAAAGAAAGCAGAAAATGTTGCAAAAGATGTTATAAAGAAATTAATACTAGAGTATGCTAATGGTTCTGTTGATAGGCATGCAGCAGACATGCTTCTTCCTTATATGGCTCTAGCTGGTTCTGGAAAAATAAAAACCGGTGAAATAACCCACCATATTCTAACAAATATTTCTATCATTGAGAAATTTTTGCCTGTAAAATTTTATATTAGTAAAGATGAAGGATTGGTGTCTTGTAAAACTAATCAATCTTAATCTCTTTTTCTTCCCTTTTCTTGATATCCTTCTTTGGTAAAACAATCTCAAGTACACCGTCTTTGAGTTTTGCCTTGATTTTTTCTGTTTTAACTTCAACTGGAAGAGTTAATAATCTGTTTGCTGATGCATAGCTTTGTTTTGCTCTGAAAAAGTCTTCTTCTTTTTCTACAGACTTCCTTTTCTTTTCAGCCCAGATGTTAATAGTTTGGGGTGTAACCCTTAACTCTATTTCATCCTTAGAGAATCCTGGTAACTCTGCTCTTAGTATGATTTCTTCATCTGTTTCTCCCATTCTAACTCTTATGAATCTTGAGGTTTGGGAAAATCTTATCTCCGGCATTCTAAACCAAGGTGACCACATATCTCTCATTTCTTCCTTCACTTTTCTAAAATCTTCAAAGGGCGGTTCAAACCAAAATGGATGTTCTTTTCTTTTTTTCTTAACCATCATATCACTTTTAGTATACACGTATAACTAAAATATTTAAATTTTTCGTTTTTTATTCAGAACTACTCAGGAGGTGGTTTGTATTTATATTTTCTTTTTCCTTTCTTCTTCAAGAAATCAAAGCTTATTGTCTTTTTTTTGTATAAAAATACTAAAACTGTTGCAATAACAACAATTAATATGATTGAAACTATCACTATCTCTGTTTTTCCTATGCCTAGTTTCTCTTCAATATCAAATAATTCTTCAATAACACAGTCTCTTGATTCTTCAGGCCTATTAACAATAGTTCCACAAACATTTGAATCAGTACAGGTTCTTATCTGTTTTCCATCCACACAATCAGACCAATCTGTACAAGACCAGCTCTCTGTACACGGAGTTACACCTTCTTTTGTTCCAATCGCAAATATAGAGAAGCCTGGAGACTTGGCCTCATAAAATACCTCTAAAGTACCCTCTCTGTCTAAAGAAGTTGACAACTCATTCCATTTGTTGTTTGCCCATCTGTACAAACTAATGTTAGAATAGTTTATACTATATTCATCTAACCAGCTTTTATCAACAGCGAATTGAATAAATGTTTTATTAATATCTGTATCTCCAATATTTTCTTTTGTTATTTCAATATAATGATAAATCTTTCCAGAAATTTCATGAACAACTTCAGCTGGTTTTTGAGGTAACTTGGTAATTGTTATTTCTATGTCATTAACAGTATTTAGCACCGAAATGCTAATTTTTCTAATTGCTAAATCTTCTGTCTTAGATATCGTAACGTTTGCTGTTTTATCAGTCATTATCTTTGAGATGGTTATATTAGCTAGCCCCTTTGCTCTATAAACCTTTATTGAATATAGAACATCACTTGGGATGGTACCAGGAGCAGAACTTACAACAACAGTAGAATTGACACCGGCTGTATTAGCAGTCCAATTTGCTCCTCCTGTTGCATTAAATATATAGACATGTGTCCCAAAAACAAGAAGAGCTGTTTCAGAATATGGATATGTTTGAGTTACTAAAGTAGATCCTCTCCAAAGCTGATATGTCAAATCCGAGTCTCCGTCATTAGTTTCAATTCCCATAACAGTTGTAGAAGTAGGATAGGTTACATTTTGATTTGCAGTTATTGATAGGGATAGTACACCTTTGCCTATTGTAAATGTCCACATATCAGAACTAGACCAATTGCCAGCTGAATCATTTGCATATGATGTCCAGTTAAATGTCCCTGGAGGCAAAACTATAGAATAATTATACATGTCATATCCATAAGTTGTTCCCATAGAAGAATTGTTTACTAAAATATAGCCTGTAGAATTCATAATTGTTATAAGTACAGTATCAACACCTAATTCATCACCCCATGAAATATTAAATTGGCTTGGTGATGAGGAATAATTTAGTGGTGTATAATTTAATGGATTGGCCCACATAGGAGGACAGTCAACTGGAGATTCTGATAACCATCCATTTAAAGTCTTGTAAGCATATCTATCACCAACATAAAATGCATTCGAATCAAACATGGGTATAAAAACAGGACAGCTTCCATGACCCCAATAATTTCCTTCATTGTTATACGAAAGGTTAATTACGCTGTAACCGTAAACTGATAAATTGGAGTTGTTATAGATATTGTTATGATAAATTATTGGGTAGCTATCTCCCACAACGAGCCCTCTATAGTTTCCTGTAATATTATTTTCTGAGATATTGTGGGAGGCTCCTAATGCAAGCGTCTGTATACCTGCTTGGATGGTTCCATTAATATTGTTTCTTATTATGGTGCTGGTTCCAGTTGCAAATCCAAAGTAAATGCCATAACTTCCTCCATTAATCTCGCTATCTTCTATATGTAGCGTTGCATAAGAAGAAAAGATTCCATAATAAACTCCGGTGATATTATTATTGTCTATCCTAATACTATAACTGGTTTGGACACCTATACCGTTTCCACTTGAACTTATATTGTAAATTGTATTATCTGTCAAGTTTACATTGTCTGACAAATTAACATCAATTCCATCACCAAAGCTATGTATTATACAGTTATTAACGACAACGTTGTCTGAATTCGAAACATTTACACCCACTGAAACACCGGAACCACTTATGGTATAACCCGCACAATCAAGCGCTATATCAGAACTATTTATAATAAGACCATTATCGGAACATCCTGTTAATGTGTCCGAAGCATTTAATGTTCTTGACTCGTTAAGTGTATCGCCACAACTACAGGGAATCAATCCGCCACAGTCTGCATAAACAATACTACTAGAAATGAATAGCGCTAAGCTAAACACAATAAAAAATAAAATGAAATTTACTCCTTTTTTCAAAAAAGCACCTAAAAGATATTATTATAAACCCACATATAAATTTTATATAAACTTTTGCATGCTTTGATTACCATTTTTTGTAATCTTTTTATATTTCTCTATCTAATTTTTCTTAGTTATCATGAAAATCTTTAAGAGGTTATTAAGCTATTGGTGGGTATTGGCTTTAGCACTAATTTTCCTGTTTTCATATTATATAAGGTCGGCTAACATTACTCCTGATAGGCTTCTGTCTTTTGACCCAATATTTCAATATAGAAATACCTATTACTTTGCAAACTGGGGACATATACCAGAATGGGATGAATTAACCTATTATGTTGGGAGGGTCACCTCAATGAACCTNGTTCCACCACTTATGTTTTATGTCACATCTATTTTTTACTGGTTATTNAANAATTTCGGATACAGTTTGTTTACTGTTTGTGCCCACATGGGTGCGATATATGGAGCCATGATTACAATAGCCGCCTTTCTACTTGCAAGAGAGCTTTCAAATAAGTATGGTGGGCTCATGGCAGCGGTTCTGATTGGAACAGCACCACAAATTTTAATAAGAACATTTGGAAGTTCTTATGATACTGATCAGTTGGTTTTATTCTTTATGATATTGACTGTTTATCTTGGATTAAGAGCATTAAGAAAAAAGACAGTAGAATCAATTTGTATGGCAATAGCCGGCTTTACCGCGTTTATGTTAAGCTGGTTTATGTTTTCATATTCGCTAATGATAATTATAGCGTGTATTATAGTCTATTTTGCTTTAAGTTCTATTCTAGGTAACAAAAAATGGGAAACTTATAAAAATGCAAAAACGAATCTGTCACAAAGAATTAAATTTTCATTTAATGATGTAAAAACAATTTCAAAAATTTTAATTATTATATTAGCGGGTTTATTTATAACAAACCTTGTTGTAACAAAATTTGATTTAAGTATTACTATATTAGAAGCGTTTAATGCTGTTATTAATTTCGCCAGAGCACCTGAAACATGGATTGTAAACATATCAATTGCAGAACTGCAACCATTTGATATATTTAATATAAGTGGTTGGGTTTTAGCTATGGGTAGGTTTACTTTAAATGATGCATTAATCGATACTACGCTATTAATAATATTTATTTTTATGATGTTATTCGGCATAGTATATAGTTATAGAAAAGACTTGTTCCTGACTTCTGTTCTTTTAACATTGTTTTTAATATCTGCTGTAACAACAACAAGAGGAATAAGATTTACAGAATTTTCGTCAGCATTTTTTATAATCTTAGTATCTGTCGGTTTTGGATTTTTCATTGAATGGTCTAAAAGGGATAACCTTCTAAAATCATTTTCCATTGGTTTAGGTCTAATTTTAATTTTCATAGCACTTGATTTAGGCCAACAAATAGGACAAACACTTGGTCCAGATATAAACCCGAATTGGGATACTGCTTGGGAATTTCTTAAAACACAAACTCCAGAATCATCGCTTATAGGAACATGGTGGGATCCTGGACATATGATAGCGGGTTTAGCTGAAAGAAGAAATATAGGAGATGGTGCTCATTGTGGACCACACTGCCTCTACAACATAAATGATAGAATAACAGATTTAGGAAAAATAATGGCAACGAATGATGAAAATGAATCTATAAGATTAATAAGAAAATATCAGGGAACATCAGAAAAAGTTTATTGGATAGCTTCTGACGATTTGATAGGAAAGTTCCAGTGGTGTCAATACTTTGGAACTGGGTGTGACGCAAGATACGATCCCACTTGTCCATTGTATATGCAAATGGGCTTAGAATCTACCTCAACAGATCAAGCTGGAAACATTGTTATTAGAAAATATGGAAGCATTCATGTTTACGAAGGCGGAAATATTCCAATACCTATTTTTGTTCAAGGTATAAACGGTGCTATATTCAAAGAAATAATTTTCTATGAAGATGGAATACCAAAAACTCTTGTAATAGATGATCAACAAAGGGAAGCGATCATAAATACTCTAAAGCCTCTTGAAAGACAGCTTAACTTTAGATTTGTAAACCAGACTATACAGTTAGCAGTTTGGATACCACAGCATAGATCTTATATAGTTTTAATACCAGACCACCAAAGAGAGAACATTTTTACCAAGATGTTCTTCTTAGAAGGAGAGGGTTTGGAACATTTTAAGCAGGTTTTCAGAAATGAGCAGGTCAAAATATATGAAGTATTGATGTAAATTGTTATTTAGTGAAAAATTTGAAAAAAAAATATATCGATTTCCTAATTCCAGATAAAGTGCCACTTATAGATTATGACGATTATCAAAAACATGTTCTTAGATATTATTTTGCATCAAAATTTATCAGAGGAAAAAATGTATTAGATGTTGCCTGTGGCACAGGCTATGGTTCATATTATCTGGCTAAAAAATGTAAGAGGATAATTGGTGGTGATAAATCTACCGATGCATTAAAATATGCAAAAAAGTTTTATAAAAAAAGTAATTTGAAATTTGTTCATTTAGATGCCACAAAAATGCCTTTTAAGAATTCTATTTTTGATGTAGTGATATCATTTGAGACATTAGAACACATAAAAAATTATAAAAATTTTATAAGTGAATGTAAAAGGGTACTTAAAAAAAATGGTTTATTTATTTGCTCTACCCCAAACAAAAAATTTTTTTCTCCCTTTGGTTGCAAACTAACACCATTTCACGTAAAAGAATTTTATTTCAAAGAATTAAAGGATGTCATAGAAAAATACTTCCCAGATACTAAATTTTATATGCAAGATATGATTAGCTATAAGAGTAAATTAAAGGCGGATTTTCTAGCTATTATAAATAAAATACTTTCTTTTTTCCAAATCAACGAATTTTTTTTAAATTTATACAAGAAAAAATTTGCGGGTTTAACAACCGTAAATGATAGAGATCTCAAAAAATATGTATACATTACAGACAAACTTATTAAAAAATTAAATAAAAAATACTTGCCCTTACCTTACAAAGAAGGTAAAAAAATATACCCGAGGATGTTCATAACAGTTTCAAGAAAAAATTAAAAGGTGAAAAACATTAAAACTATTGCTTTGATACCGGCATATAACGAAGAAAAAAATATTTTAGAGGTTATCACAAAACTTAAGAAAATGAAAAATTTCGATAGAATTGTTGTTGTTGACGATGGTTCAAAAGATAGAACATATGAAATTGCAAAAAAAACTGGAGTAGTGGTTATATCTCATAAAAAAAATAAGGGAAAGGGAGAAGCAATAAAAACTGGTTTGAAATATATAAAAAAAATAAGTGTGGATGCTATTGTGATAATAGACGCCGATATGCAGTATGAACCTAAAGAATCCTTAAAGATTATTAAAGCTTTACAAGAAGCAGATTTTGTAATGGGTTATAGAAACTTTTCTAAGATTGCTTTCAGACATAGACTTGGAAACTTTATATGGAAAACTACTTTCAACATTCTATTCGGAACATCTCTAAGAGATACAAATTGTGGACTGCTTGGTTTTTCAAAAAAATGTTTCGGAAAATTAAAAATTCATGGTGGGTATATAATTGAAAACTGTATGCTTTCATCAGCTGTTAAAAACAAATTCAAGATAACCCAAACTCCTGTAAAGGTCAAATATAAGAAAATTTCTGGAGTCAAGCGAGGCATAAGAATAGTTTTAGGTGTTTTTCTTTTCATAGTAATAGAAGGGATAAAATATAGGTTGAGAAAATATTGATTAATAGGAAGAAAGTCTATATTTGATTGCTTTCATCATTAATTTGATATGTTTTAATTTAAAGTCATTAAAAAATGATAAAAGTTCTGAACCAAAAAATTCTATGAAATGATATCTTGATTCTTTTTTAATGTTTCTAAAACCAAAGCCAGATCTGTCCCAATCTTTAAAGTCTTCAATAATTTTAAATTTAACAAGTTCTATAAAATCTGGACCCCACTGATCTGTCTGAAACAAAGATGTTCTACTAAGATAAGGGTCGAGATTACCAAACAAACCATACGAATAAAAACCAGGCTTTTCTAAATCTGAAAGTGTGTGCGGTATAATCCAATTATTTTCTTTTCCTATTCTAGTTATTTCTACGTATGGTTGGGGTACACCAACAGAAAACATAACAGAATTTGCATTAAGATTTTTGGCTAGTTCAACAGTTTCCATTATCTCTTCTTTAGTTTCTCCAGGAAGACCAATAATAAACCAACAATGAACTCTTAATCTAAGTTCAGATGCCCATTTCATGACTTTCTTTACCTTTTCAAGAGAGATTCCTTTATGAATAACTTCATCAAGAACACGCTGAGAACCACTTTCAATACCAAAACTAAGAAAGGTGCAACCTGTCTCTTTCATTGCTTTCATCATTTCTTTATCAATTGTTTTTATAGTTGCTGCACAACCCCATTTAACATTCATCCTTTCCTTTTTTAATTCTTTACAAAAATCCATAACCCAATTTTTATTTATAGTGAAGGTGTTATCAACAAAATCAAAAAGTCTTATATTATATTTCTTTCTCAATTCTTTCATTTCATCAATTACATGCTTAATACTTCTTTTGCGATATGGTCCTGCAATTTTACGAAGTGCTGGCTGACATATCGTACAAACATTTGGACAGCTTCGGCTTGAAATTATTGGAGCTATTGGAAAAAATCTCATGCGCGTATATTTTTGAAGAGGAAAGGAATCAAAAATTGGAAATGGTAATTCATCTAAGTCTTTAACAAATTCGCATGATTTGCTAATCTTAATTTTACCCCGTTTCTTATAACATAATCCTTTTATTTTTGAAAAATCTTTTTTGTTATCCAATACTTCAACTAATTGATAGAAAGAATTCTCTCCGTGACCAACAATAACAAAGTCTATAGTTTTTGGGCTGATACAGTCTCTTGGTTCAAGAGAGGGGTGTGGACCGCCGAGACAAATTTTTACTTTAGGGTTTATCTTCTTTAATTCTCTTGAAAGTTCTACAACATCAGGAAAAACCTTACTCACAACTGATATTCCAATTATATCTGCCTTTCTAATCTCTCTTTTGAAATCAGAAATAGAATCTAAATTCAAATCTATGCCTAATATGTCTTCATACCCTTTACTTTTCAACATTGCAGCTAAAGAACACAAACCAAGGGGGGGAGCAACAATAGAATCGACATTAGGATTGATGAGTAAAATTTTCATATTAATCTTTAAAATATTAAAGCTTATAAATGATACAAAGGATTATAGACCTAACCGAAAACACTTTCAGTAATGTTTGTTAATAAAGGTTCCTTCTCTTCTTCGTATAAAACTTTTAATACAACATTATTTTGATTAGAAAAAACTACAAGGAAGTTTTCAGTATCGGTTGTCACAAGTCTCACAAAATTGTAAGTATAAACACCCCACAAATTTGACGCTGGTATCACATAATTTTGTGCAACTGTAGGCATCCATATTAAAATATAAGAAACATCACATTTTTTCAACACTTCTTTTATATAAGTACCGTCATTAGTTGTCATTATAGTTGGAAATTCTTCTCCTAAACATGGCCTAGCTGCCCATATATGAAACCTTTCACCATAATAACCCAACGGTCCGCCATACGTGGTAAATATAAGATCGTCTTGGTTCGTATTGCTTTTTATCCAGTTTATTGCTTCGATATGGTCATCTGGAAATCTTTGGGCTTGAGAAGTAGATATAGCAGTTACAATACTTTGTTGTAGACTTAACAATAAAATTACTATTGTAACAACTATGAGAAATTTATTTTTTTCGTAAAGTTTTATCATGAAAAATCCAGATGCTAAAGCAAGAGGAGGAAGCATGATAAGCATATGTCTAGGTTCTAAGGGAACAAGGCCTGTCACTTGTGTCGTAATAAATACCAAAAGGAAGGTTCCAACAAAAAAGATTGATTTAACTAACAGGTCTCTTTCTTTAGGTTTTAGTTTTTCATAATCAACCAACCAACTAAATCCAAATATGCTAAGCATAAACAAGAACCATCCCAACGTCGATACAAATGTATTCAGAGACAGTGTAACTGGGGAAATTGTAGAAATCATTTTATCTAGCCATACTGGAAAGGTAACTCGATATAATGCATAATCCTTGAAAAAAATATTTATTATATCGTAATAGGGATATCTGAAAAATATAATATTCCTAATCAAGAAGGGAGAAAGAATCAAAAAAGAAATTAATATAGAAATTATTGCGCTTTTCAAGTGTTTGAAGTTATTTTCTTTAAAGCTCTTAAACAAGGAGTATATGAATAAGAACATTGTTATGACAAGTGCACTTCTCTTTATGTAATAAGCAAGTCCCAAAACAATACCTAAACTTATGGTTTTCTTAAAGTCATCTTTTTTTAATAAAATATAAAGAAATAATGCTGAAAAAAAGGTAATCGGTATATCAGTATAAGCTAACATCATATAATGCGTAAAGAAATATATGGATAGAATAATAACTGACGATAGAATTCCATAAAAAACACTAATTTTCTTGCCAATTAAATAGATCACTATCAAAGTTAAAACCCCGAAAAAGGCCGATACCATTTTTGAAATTGCAAGAGACGGTCCAAACAAGAAAAAGAAAAATGAAGTGAAAGAAGATACAAATGGTGCGGCAAACAATGCAGGATAACCGTATATATCTAAGGTTTGCATCGTCCCTTGAGAAAATTGTTTGGCATTAAAATAATAGCCAAATTCGTCATCTCCTAAAAAGTTGGTTTGCGATGCTAAAACCATATAATACAAACCAAGCAAAATCAAAAAGCTTATGAATACAGTCTCAATTTTTTTCTCTGTGCTTTTCATAATATGCAGACCTAAATTATTATGCTTTAAAAAATATAAATAATATTAATAATTCAAGGTTTAAAAAGAGTAATATAAATTTTCACGCTAGATTATTACTAGTTAAAAGCGGTTTTAGGTATTACATGAAAATATATATTGTAACCAACTACTTACCAAAATATCATAAAATTTCTGGTGGTGGTGAAATAGCAGCTCATTCTATCTTAAAACTTTTAAAGGATAGAGGAAAGAATGTAGGTGTAATTTTTACAAAACCAGATTTTGATGAAGGGGAATTTAATTCTGTTCCAATAAAAGCAGTAGAAGATCACTTGCCAGAAAAAATGAAAAAGACCATACGAACAATGAAGATAGTGGGTATTTTTTATGATATATTAACTTTCTTTCATTCGCTAAAAGTATATACAAAAGTTAAACCAGAAATATTAAATTTCCAAAATTTTAATGTATTGTCTTTTCCCATGCTTTGGGCAGCAAAGCTGATGAAAATACCAACTATCTTTTCTGTTTATGATTTTTGGTGTGTATGCCCAGCTGGAACTTTGATAAATAATAAAGGTAAACGCTGTAGGATATTCAACAGTGTTTTATGTGAAAAATGTAATTTCATTCCACCACAATTTAGATTAATAAAGAAGCTTGGTTTACTGAAACCTATGCTATTCATAAGAGAAAAAATATTCAAGATGTCCCTAAAACAATTTGATGCTTTCATTGTATTATCAACTTTCTGGGTAGATATATTAAAAAAATATGGAATTAATGAGAAAAAGATAAATGTTATACCCTTACCAATAGAAGGAAATATAAAAGTTAAGAAAAATAGAAAAGTAGAAAGAAACTCTATACTTTTTGTTGGCTGGATAGATAGAAGAAAAGGATCGCATACCATTGTAAGGGCAATGCCAAAAATATTGAAGAAAATTCCAAATGCTAAGCTCTATTTGATAGGACCTATTGGAGAGGAAAGTCAAAAGAAGAAGATTGATGATTATATTAATAAAAATAAACTTGAAAAGAATATCAAGTTTCTTGGAAAGATGCCACATCAACAAGTATTAGATTTCATGCAGAAAGTTGAAGTTATCACAATACCAGAACAGTGGGAGATTGCATGGCCAATAGCATTAACAGAAGCAATGGCCGTCGCCAAGCCAACTGTTTCCAGTAATATAGGAGGAATTCCTGATTTCATAGATATTGGAGAAAACGGTTTTCTGGCAGAACCAAGAAATTCTGATGACTTTGCAAACAAGATTATTTGGCTCCTTAAGAATAAGGGAAAGGCTAAAGCAATGGGATTGAAAGCAAGAAAGGATATTTTAAAAATAACTAATAAAAATGATATTGTTGATAAATTGATGGGTCTTTACAAATCATTAAGATAATTTAAATATTGAGAAAGATAAGAAAGCCTATCAAAAACTTTAGTGTTCGTTATGAAAAAAACAAAGGTGGCCTTAATATACGTAGGTGATGAAAAATATTCAGGGGGGGAACCACTAAATCTTGGGTTCATAGCAGCATATCTAGAAAAACATGGTATAGAAGTTTCTATAATTGATCAAGTAGCTGGACAAGACATAAAAGTTGAATTAGAGAAATTTGAGCCTGATATAGCAGGAATAACTGGCACAAGTACTCTCATAGATTATACTTATAGGGCTGCTGATATCTGTAAGGAGATGAATATATTTACTGTTATTGGCGGTGTTCATGCCTCTTTATTACCCCATGAGGCAATACAACATGCAGATGCAGTTGTAGTCGGAGAAGGCGAAATTGCCATGTTAAATCTCGCTAAAAAACCAAAAAAAGGTATTGTAAAGGGTAAGTGGATAAAGGATTTAGATGAAATTCCTTTACCTGCCAGACATTTGATGCAAATGGAGTTTCATCTAAGAACCAAAGATAGAAATCCAAATTCAAGTTATATGGATTTTGTTCCAAGGAGAGCAAGATTATCTACTATTTTGACTAGTAGGGGCTGTCCTTACAATTGTATTTTTTGTTGGAATAGCTGGAGGGATATTCCATATAGGTTTAATTCTGCCGAAAGAGTTATAGAAGAGATTAAACATTTAATAGAAAAATATGCTGTTTCTGCAATATGGTTTCATGATGATCATTTACTTATTAATAAACCGAGAGTTAAAAAAATATGCAAACTTTTGAAAGAAAATGAAATAGATATATTGTGGGGCTGTAATAGTAGGGTTGACACGATAGATTATGATACTCTTAAAACGATAAAAGATGCTGGTTGTAAACAAGTAGATTTTGGTTTTGAAAGTGGGTCACAAAGAATTTTAGATGTATTGAACAAAAAAACAACAGTTGAACAAAACTTGAAAGCAATTAAATTATGTAGAAAGGTTGGTTTGAATTTTCAGGGTTCATTTATAATAGGAAGCCCAACAGAAACATTAAAAGATATTAAAAAAACTGAAAAATTCATAATCGACAATAACATAGAAAATTTTCAACTCTGTATAATGACAGCGTATCCAGGAACTCAGTTATGGAACTATTGCAAAGAAAATAACATGTTACCAGATAACTTTGATTGGAGTCTTTTCAATTCAGATTATGCCCCTTTTTCTTGTAATAAAAACTTTACTAAAGAAGAGGTAGAAAATATTTTTAATTCTGTTCATAGAAAACTTATATTAAATAGGATAGTAAAACATCCAATAAAAAGTTTTAGAAAATTAATAAATCATCCGAAGAGTATTATAAATTTTTATAATAGAATGACAAAATAAAATTATAAAAGTTACTTTATAGAGTATATTTA
>JGI2171J19970_10000902_pt1 | contig 16393 bp, 13 predicted proteins | sample DeeMarSWOR324_28_FD_19970 | JGI IMG/M metagenome (IMG submission 19970) | reverse complement strand
GGAACGGACGAACATATGGTGTACCAGTTGTCCCGCCAGGGGCAGCGCTGGGTAGCTACGTTCGGAAGAGATAACCGCTGAAGGCATATAAGCGGGAAGCTTGCCCTAAGATTAGATTTCCCACCCTTCGGGGCTAAAGGTCCCTTGTAGACTACAAGGTTGATAGGCTGGGCGTGTAAGTCCGGTAACGGATTAAGCTGACCAGTACTAATAGACCGTGAGGCTTGACCATAAAGTTTATTAAGACAAAAAAGGAAATATCCAGCCGCTTGAAAACAAAGAATAAAGGGGACGTTCCCAAACGGGACACCCTCCCCGAAAAATTAGGGAGTGTCCTCTTGAGGAGCGTCCCCTTTTTTTTAGGTTTGGAGATAATTTCCCGGCAACCATAACAAAGAGGCCACACCCGTTCCCATTCCGAACACGGAAGTTAAGCTCTTTGGTGCCGATGGTACTGCTCTGGGGGCAGAGTGGGAGAGTAGGTCGTTGCCGGGTTTTTTTTATTATGGGGGGTTTGTTTTAATTAAAAGTCATTGCGAGAGAAGTGCGGTAATCTCAACTTTTTAAGCAGATAAGCCTGAGAAAAACCTGAAAAAAGGGACAAAAAAGGGGACAGGCTACTTTTCCAAATGAAATGTTGCCTGTCCTTTTTTTTATGTAAAGATAATTGTAAAATGGGGATAGTCCTTAAATAAAATACAGCGATCCGTGACAGAGGATGGAAATTAAACTTTTTCTTTTAATCGGGATAATTTTCGTCCTTTACCTTCTAGGGTTTGGCGGCTCCTCGTTCCTCACCAATTATATACTAAAAAAAACTGATCAGGATATTGCCGCTCGATACTTCCGCTATTCTAAATATATACGTTGGGGGATTATGATTTTAATGATCTTCTTGATGGTAACACTTATAGCATTTGATCCAATAGAAATCCTGAGTTACTGGACAGATAATGAAATACTTCAGGTTATATTAATGCTGGTTTTCGTCCTGGTATTAATGCTAGGACTTCTGATCTTAATTTCACTTCCAGGTTATCGGATAGAAAGAGAACTTCGGGGAGCTGCGATCCCGCAGGGACGTTATCTTTGGCTGGTGACAGCCGGAATATTATTTATTTTCGGAGGAATTATTGTCATTGGCTTAATAGGAATAATTTTATTTGCAGCTGTAGAAAAATTACCCTTATGGATAGGAATCCCAATTTTTATCTTGCTTTTTTCGCTCTTTCTGCTTTTGCTTTACACTCACTATCCCCGCCTCATAGGAGTTATCTATGGCTCAACCACTATCCAAGACAATGATATTAGGAGCCGCTTAGTTAGATTAACAGGGAGGGCCAAAGTAAAGATCAAGGATATCTACTTAATCAGGATACGAGATCTGAAGATGGCCAATGCCTGGGTCTTTGGGCTTCTCAGCAAACGAATTTATATCACTGATTATCTATTGGACAATTTTAGCCTTGATGAAACGGAGACGGTGTTAGCTCACGAGTTAGGGCATGTGAAGAAGAAGGATCTCTGGATTTATTTTGTTTCTGCTCTTGGTTACGGGGCTTTTTTTGGAATAATTATGCAAGGTCTGAGTACTATCCTGGACTTTGAAAAAATGTCCGTTGGTTTCTGGGGCCTTGCGGGATTGATTCTGGCTCCACTTTACTCTGTAGTCCTCTTTGGAATCATCAGTAGGAGGCTGGAATTCCGAGCAGACAGGTATGTAGTTGAGATTGCATCTAATCCCTCGGCATATATCGAAGCCTTAAAAAAATTAGCCGCGCTAAATACCATGCCTTTTCGCTGGAAGAAAAAAGATGAGGCTTTATTGAGCCATCCTTCAGTGGAGCGTCGAATTTTAAAATTTAGCCAGGTATTGAATTCTAGACAAAATGACATCTAGAGTATTAAGGTTAATAGGAATTCCTCCCCCTACAAAAGCTTCGGCATAAAATTAAGCCCTTACAAATATAACAACGATACAAAATATAACTTGTATTTTTCTGGTATTTTTTAATATTATTAGCTTTCCTATTTCAGCCTTGAATCAGAGATGTGTGATTATTAAGAAATCTATAACAGTTACAGGTCTAAACCATCAAAGGAGGAGGAAAAATGAAAAAGATTTTTTTATTGCTGTTTATTGCAGGATTATTATGCTCCTGCCTAAAACAAGAGGAGAATCCTCTTTTCAGCGAGTTTGATACGCCTTTTCAAGTTCCCCCGTTCGATAAGATAAAGGTAGAGCATTATCTACCCGCATTTAAAGAAGGAATGGAACAGCAGAATATGGAAATTGAAGCGGTTGTCAACAATCCCGAGGTCCCAACTTTTGAAAACACTATTGAAGCCCTGGAAAGCACCGGGTCCTTATTGAGGAAAGTCGGCAATGTTTTTGGTGTTTTAAACGGGTCGATGACGAATGAGGACATGCAGAACATCGCCAAAGAAGTTGCACCTCTTAGATCCAAGCACCGTGATAACATCATGTTAAATGAAAAATTATTTCAAAGGATAAAAGCGGTTTATGAACAGAAAGATAAGCTGGACTTAACGACAGAGCAAAGTACTCTCCTTACAAAATATTACAAAGACTTTGTGAGGAGCGGTGCAAACCTGGACGAAGAAAAGAAAGCCGCGCTCAAAGAAATTAATCAAGAGATATCCGTTCTCACAGTGAAGTTTGGCGAGAATGTTTTGAAAGAAAACAATCGCTTTGAAATGGTCATTGATAAGAAGGAAGACCTGGCCGGGCTGCCGCAAGCGGTAATAACCGGAGCCGAAGAAGCTGCAAAAGAACGGGGGCATGAGGGCAAATGGGTGTTTACTATCCATAAGCCGAGCATGATCCCCTTCCTCCAGTATTCCGAAAAACGCGACCTCAGGGAAAAGATCTTTAAGGCCTACATAAACAAAGGTGACAATAACGATGAGCTGGACAACAAAGCAAACTTAGCCAAAATAGCTGCCCTTCGTGTGAAACGGGCAAATCTATTGGGCTACAAGACCCACGCTGATTATGTGCTCGAAAATAACATGGCGAAAAAACCCGAGAACGTATACAAGTTTCTTGAACAGATTTGGAAGCCGGCTTTGAAGATGGCCAAAAGAGAAGCCAGGGAACTTCAAGAGATGATTCGCAAAGAAGGCCATGACTTTAAACTGCAGCCCTGGGACTGGTGGTATTATGCAGAGAAACTGAAAAAAGCCAAGTACGCGCTTGACGAGGAGATGTTGAGGCCGTACTTTAAGCTGGAAAATGTCAGGGAGGGTGCCTTTTCCCTGGCGAGCAAGCTTTATGGAATTCAGTTTATCGAACGAGATGACATTCCAAAGTATCACGAAGACGCGAGGGTGTTTGAAGTCAAAGAGGCAGACGGAACGCATATCGGTATCCTTTATACGGATTATTTCCCGAGAGCAAGTAAAAGGGGCGGGGCCTGGATGAACAGTTTTAGAAAACAATCAAGGCTGCAGGGCAAGGAAATTTATCCAGTCATTACGAATAATGGCAACTTCTCAAAACCGACTGGTGACAAGCCGGCGTTGATCAGTTCAGAGGAAGTATTGACTTTATTTCACGAATTCGGACATGCCCTTCACGGGCTGCTCTCCGATTGCACCTATAACAGGCTCTCAGGAACTTCCGTTCCCAGAGATTTTGTAGAATTGCCGTCACAGATTATGGAAAACTGGGTGTTCGAGCCCGAAGTCCTTAAGATGTATGCAAAACACTATGAGACAGGCGAAGTGATTCCTCAGGAACTGATTGATAAGCTGAAAAAGACCAGCCACTTTAACCAGGGTTTTGCCAACGTTGAATACCTGGCAGCCTCCTTCCTCGATATGGATTGGCATACGCTAGCGGAGGCCGAAGAGTTGGACGTGCATGAGTTTGAAGAAGCATCATTGAACAAGATAGGCCTGATTCCAGAGATCATTGTCAGGTACAAAAGTCCCTATTTCAATCACATTTTCAGCGGCGGCTATTCTTCAGGATATTACAGCTATATATGGGCCGAGGTTCTCGATGCCGATGCTTTTCAAGCATTTAAGGAGACAAGCCTTTTTGACCAAAAGACAGCACAGGCGTTCAGGGAAAACGTCCTCGAAAGAGGCGGCACGGAAGACCCGATGGTACTCTATAAACGATTCAGAGGAGCTGAACCTACGGTTGAGCCTTTGCTGAAAAAAAGAGGCCTCAATAAGAATTGAGCTGGAATTTTTTTTAATTAGTCTTTTTTCCAGTCGTCTTGTATTGTGAAGGATTATCCACGGGAACGATTATCTGATCCGCTCTGGCAACGGTCTTTCCTTCCGGATTATAGAGCACAGCCCTGCGGGCGATGAACCGGCGTTCTTTTTTGACCAGCACGATATAGCCTTTCAGTGTCCACTTTCCTTTTTTGCCCGGTATTTCCGCTTTGGCCTGCCCGAAGTCGAGGGGATCAGCACCGTATTCTCCCCGGCCCCAGCTTCTTCTTGCCGAAAGTACTCTGCATCCCAGTACATTTGAAAATTCGCTGCTGTACATCGGTTCTTTTCCTTGTTCTTCTTCTGCATGGTCTGGTTCCAGTTCTGATTCGAACTGTAAAAACATTAGAGCGACCTGGTCTCCATTTCGCATCGCTAACAGCTTTTCGTTTTTGTTGTCAACAGAGTAGGAAGCGTAATAGTTTTTGTTATCGTCCAAATCTTGAAAAAGAACTTTTCCGGAAATATGGTCAAAATCTTTCTCGAATCCCTCTTTGATAAACTGAAGCCTAAAGCCAGATATCCTATGGGATATGGAAAAATCAAATATGGTCATAAGAACGTCGGCTCTTCCGCTCGATTGTCGGGTTAAATCTAAAAGCTTGTTGTTGAACAGTGTGTTGACTTCTTTTTTTACTCTTTCTTCATCTCCGGGTTTGCCGCGTGGGAGAGTGAAGATGTTCATCTTTTTTTCCGGAATCCGTTTGAATTCAGAGGCGTCGGGGAGCTGAGCGGAGAAGACATAATAATTCAGGCTAACAGGAATCGAGCGGATTTTGATTTGCTCGAGCCAGTAGCCGGCTTCTTCCCTTACTTCTCTATCAGGGTCTTTTTTTGATACATCCTCAAGGAGTGTTATGATTCCGTGTGTGTATTTTTTTCCCAGAAGAAGTACAACTTTTTTCCTGACCTGTGGGTCTTTATCTGTTTCAATGATTTTTTTGAGGAAGGGTATGGCTGTTTCTGGTTCCAATTCTATCAGCGAATTCAAAGCAATCAATTTTAAATCAGTCTCGGTCTTTTCCTGAGTTTCGTAGATTTGTTGAATTATTTTTTTGTATTCAGTTTTACCGATCAAAGCCAGTTCTCCCGAAATTTCCATTCTCAATTCCTGGGCATCGTCCAGCCAGACGCTTTTAGGAAATTGCTGGATAAGGAGATCCAGTTTATTGACTGCTTCCTCCTTAAGCTCTATCACCTTGTCCTTATCCACCTGGTCTTTTGATATCTTATTCAGGCATTGAGCCAGCCAGTAAAGGGCCTCATCTCTCAGTTGGCCGAAAGGATAACGCTTGTTGTAACGCTCCAGCATTTGCCTTGCCTTTCTCCACTGTCTTTTGAATACATATTCCTTCCCTTTCAGGAATATAACGAGCTCTTTTTCCTCGAACTCGGCATCTTCACAGCTAAATCCTTTATCTGCCAACTCTGATCGGGATTCGTACGTGTTATAAGATCGCTTTCGTTCCTGTAAGGACCAACAATAATATTGTCCATCCAATAAATAAGAATCTTTTTAAATTTTTCATTTTATATCCTCCGTCTCAAAAGGTTGTTTTTGATGTTATAAGAGTTTTAAGTTTAAATTTAATCTCATTCTCCCGGATCAGTCGCGCCAACTGATCTGCTGAGTCCTGATCCTGAGGGCTGAGATTGGAGATTCCTATCATGATAAGCTCCACATCTTCTATAAGCTGCTGAAGATACGGATCGTCCCTTTGTGAAAGGCATCTTTCACATCAGCAACGGCTTGGGCCATGATGGCGGATTTTTCCGGCGATGAATCCTGTGCTTTCGGTTCACTGGGAAGCGCGGAAATATACTCGGTCTTATCTATTTTTCTTCTTTTGCTTTTTCTTAGATAGTCAAGAGAGCAATGAGTTCCTATCTGGCAAATCCAGGCAGAAAAATTTGTGCTGATGTTGAAATCGAAGTTCTTTATGCCCTTAAAGGCCTTGATGAACGTATCCTGCATGATGTCTTCAGCATCCTGCTTGGATTTTGTATAGCGGAAGGCGAGTCTATAAACCATTTTGTAGTTATTTTCATACAATTCCCGGAAAGCACTTTCTTTTCCTTCTTTTGCCAGCAATATGACCAGCTCGTCATTCATATTCATTGCCAGTTCTTGGTTCATCATATATTTATTACGTCAAAAAGTCATCGTAGGTCGACAGGTAAAACGATATCATTTTTTTCTCTGCACGTAGATTTTGTTATGGATTAACTTAGCTAAGAAATTTATATGAAGGAGAGCGGGGAGTAAGGCCACTGCGTCGGGAGTGAAAAGAGGAATGTCCTATTCGTTCTCGCCGTTTAACGCTTAAGAAAACCGTGCATTTTAATATAAAGATAACACCCGATACTGAAGATTACCTTACCCGCATAGCTTGCCCATTCAACCTCACGAATTGGGAAAAGATAAGGTAAAATGAACAGCAAAGCCGTAATTGTCGCTACGATTATCTTGCCCTTGGCTTCAGCAGTTATGAAAGCGAATATAAAAATTATGAAGACTACTAAATTAATGAGAGATAGATATGGATTCTTCATAATTCTGCCTTCAGAACCTGATGTTTTTGCGATTATTGAGAATAGCCATAATTTCACATTGCATTATTAGACTCTGTGAAGCCTTAAAGGTTTTTGTTTGCGCTTTTCGGGCATAATAAATTAAATCAATTTATTTAATATAGAAATAGCACACAATACCAAAGATTGCTTTGCCTATGAAGCATGCCCATTTAACAATAGGAAAAGGGAACATAAAAGGCAAAATGAACAACGAGGCCATAATTAAAGCTAGAATTATTTTGCGCCTGGTATCAGCAGTTATGAAAGCGACTATAAAGATTATGAGGACAATTATATTAACGAGCAGGTGATAAGGCATAATTAAGTCCTCAAAATACGCTCATTTTTCGCGCTTAATTATGAGCCCCAATTTTATAATATGTATTTATAATTTGTGAAGTCTAAATATTTTCCATGATTGATGAATTAAATTATTAATATATTTATTCATGCATAAAAAAGTGCGGTTTGATGAATCAAACCCCTACAGATGGCACTTTACATATTACAGTCGATAACTTATATTATATACTCAGAATGGTGGGCTTGATAAATCAAGCCCTTGCTGCATTTAAAAGGTGTGTTTGATAAATCAAACACCAACAATTGGGATTGATTAATCAGGCCTTTACAGGCGATTAAAATTGTGGGCTTGATAAATAAAGCCCTTACATTTTTATTGTTAGGACCAGATAGGAATTTCGATGACCTACGCAACAACCATTATTTGTGTTCGCCATAAAGGAAAGATTGCCATGGCCGGAGACGGACAGGTTTCTATAGGTCCGACTATTCTAAAAAAGAAAGCTAATAAAATAAGAACTCTTTTCAAAGGAAAAGTAATAGCTGGATTCGCGGGAGCCACTTCTGACGCTTTTGCCCTGTTTTCCAGGTTTGAGGCGAAGCTTGAAGAATATCGAGGCAACCTTTCCCGGGCAGCAATTGAATTGGCTAAGGACTGGCGCATGGATAAGGCGCTGCGCAGGTTGGAGGCTCTCTTAATCGTAGCTGATAAAGACAATTCTTTTCTGATTTCAGGAACAGGGGATGTCGTTGAACCTGACGACGGAATCATCGCTATTGGATCTGGAGGTTCTTTTGCCCTGGCTGCCGCTCGAGCTCTAATTAAATACACAGACATGCCAGCCAAAGAGATTGCTGTGGAAGCCATGAAGATAAGCTCTGATATTGATGTCTATACTAATAAGCAGATTAGAGTCGAGGAACTATAAATGGCCATAGCTCTTCCCCAAGATTTAAGAAGGCCGATTTTAAATTCGGAAGAGACAGAACTTACTCCTCGAGAGATTGTAGCCGAGTTAGATAAATATATCATCGGCCAGGAAGCTGCAAAAAAAGCGGTGGCTATAGCCCTTCGAAACAGGTATCGAAGGAGGAAACTTCCCCCTGACCTCGCCGATGAAATTGCACCCAAAAATATTTTAATGATCGGTCCTACCGGTATCGGGAAGACCGAGATATCCCGCAGGCTAGCAAAGCTGACTTACTCTCCTTTCCTTAAGATAGAAGCCAGCAAATTTACTGAAGTTGGTTATGTTGGCAGAGACGTAGAGTCTATGATAAGGGATTTGGTGAGGATTTCTGTGGATATGGTGAAGTCGGAAAAGATTGAGGCAGTCAAAGAAAAAGCTCATAAAAATGTTGAAGAAAAGATACTTGACATACTCCTCCCTCCCTTAAAAAGAAAGACAGAAGATCTCGATGAGGGAAGCCATCTCAGATTTCAGGAGACAAGGGAAAAATTTAGAAGACAGCTCAGGGACGGCCTGCTGGATGAAAGAATAGTGGAAATCGACGTTAAGGAAAAGATGTCTTCTCCTATGGAGATTTTCTCTAGCTCCGGAGTTGAAGAAATAGGAATCCAGATTCAGGAAATTATTCCCGGATTTTTAGGCGGGAAGGGCAAAAGACGAAGAATGAAAATAAAGGAAGCCCTGGAATATTTATTGGAGGACGAACAAAAAAGATTGATTGATATGGACCAGGTGGCCCGGCTAGCTGTGGAGAGGGTTGAACACTCCGGAATAATCTTTCTCGATGAAGTAGATAAGATTGCCGGCCGGGAAACGGGCCGCGGTCCAGAAGTCAGCCGCGAAGGAGTTCAAAGGGATTTGCTTCCTATAATCGAAGGCACCACCGTTAATACGCGTTTCGGTTTGGTGCGAACAGATCATATTCTTTTCATCGGTGCCGGAGCTTTCCATGTTTCCAAACCTGCTGACCTTATACCAGAACTGCAGGGAAGGTTTCCGATTAGAGTGGAACTCACTTCCTTGGATAAAAAAGATTTCATCAAGATATTGACCGAGCCAGAAAATGCTCTTATCAAGCAGTATAAAGCTCTTTTGGCAACTGAAGGAATTGATGTAGATTTCACTGAGGATGCCATTGATGAAATTGCTGAAATTGCAGAGAAAGTCAATGAGGATGCAGAGAATATCGGAGCGCGCAGGCTTCACACAGTCATGGAGAAAGTTATGGAGGAAATATCTTTTAAGGCGCCAAATATAAAAAAGAAAAAAATTCCTATCGACAGGAAATATGTTCAAAGCCAGCTCAAAGATATTTTAGAAGATCAGGATTTGAGCCGCTTCATTCTTTAATGAAGAGATTTTCTCTTTTTCTTATTCCCTTGTTTCTTTTGTTTACATTTGTTTTTTGTGGAAAAAAGGGACCCATTCTTCCCCCCGTCAAAAAAATTCCCCAAAAGGTTGAGGTTTTTGAGATAGCACAGAGAGGGGAGAAAATCATCCTTGAGTGGGAAAATCCTGCAGCTTATACAGATGGAAGCTCTCTTTCAAACATTTCTGAAATAGAGATCTGGCTTGTCGAACAAGAGAGAGAGAGTGCTGGAAAAACATCTGGAGGGGATAGTAAGGTTACTTTGGCGGAGTTTGAAAGAATAGCCAGGCCTGCAGTTTCGATAAAAAAGGAAAGATTTTCGGAATATCAAACAAAGAGAGGTGATGCTCCAGGCAAATTTCGCTATTTTTATGAATTGACAGGAAAAGACTTTACTCCGAAAAACCTTACATTCGGTCTCAGAGTAAAGGATAGGAAAAAAAGGAAATCGGCGTTTTCTGATCTGCTTTCAGTTGGGCCCGAAATTATTTCGCTCCCTCCTGCAGGGATCAAGGCCACTGTTTTTAAGGACCGAATCGAGATTACGTGGAATCAGCCAGAAAAAAACATAGACCAATCTTCACCACCTAAATTCAAAGGCTATAACATTTATAAGCTTGACGAAGCGGGCTTAGTCCACCGGCTTAATTCTCAACTCGTAAAAGACAGAAAGTACAGCGACAAAGATTTTCTCCTTGGTGAAGTTTGCCGCTATTTTCTGAGAGCCGTTGTTTCAGAAGCGCCGCCTTTATCAGAAAGCGACGATTCTGAAATGATAGAAGTCTTGGCCAGGGATACCTTTGCCCCTGCTGTTCCTTCGGGCCTGGTGTCTATTGCCGCAGAGGATTTCATATCTATTAGTTGGGATGCCAATCTTGAGGAAGATTTGGCCGGATACAGAGTGTGGCGGAAGATGGAAGGGGAGGAGGAATATATCTCGTTAACGCCCCAGCCGATTCAGGAAAATGCTTTTAACGATACGAATGTTGAAAAGAATAAGAGATATTATTATGCTGTTACCGCCCAGGATAAATCCGGGAATGAAAGCCCAAAATCAGAGAGTGTCTCTCAGGCAATAAAGGATGGATTATTATGAAAATTTATCGATACACCCACAAAAATAAAGCCCGCTGGGGAGCATTAAAAGAAGATATTCTTTTTGAGCTAAAAGGCTCGGTATTCAGGAAATTTGAAACCAAGAAAGAGGGGATTCCAATAAGTGAAGTTACGCTGCTTCCTCCTGCAGAACCTACTAAGATTGTTGCGGTTGGAGCTAACTACAAAAATCATACCAGGGAAATGGGAAGGCCTATCCCGGAAGAGCCGCTGATTTTCCTTAAACCTCCCTCAGCGGTTGTGGGTCCAAATGATATTATCATCTATCCGAAGATGGCCAAGAGAGTTGATTATGAAGGAGAGTTGGCTTTGGTAATTAAGAAAGAAGCCAAGCTCCTCAGTGATGATGATAAGATAGAGGATTATATCCTTGGTTATACCTGCTTTAATGATGTCACAGCTCGAGATCTTCAACAAAAGGACGGTCAATTCACAAGGGCCAAGTCTTTCGATACATTTGCCGCTGTCGGGCCCTGTATTGCTACCGATGTCGATCCTTCCAAGATGAGACTCAAGACTTTCTTGAACGGAAAGCTGAGGCAGTCATCCAGTCTAAATAATTTAATTTTCCCTATTCCCTTTCTGGTTAGATACATATCCAGGATCATGACGCTTACTCCGGGAGACATCATCACTACTGGAACTCCGGCTGGAATAGGCCCCATGTCCCCAGGTGATAGGGTTGACGTTCAGATTGAAGGAATAGGAACTCTATCAAACACTGTCATGAAAATTAAGTTGTAGGGGCTTGATTCATTGTAGGGGTTTGATTCATCAAACCCGATTTTGTATCTGGTAAATGATTCTTGGGGGCTTGATTCATTGTAGGGGTTTGATTCATCAAACCCACCTTTTAAAATATATTCACTCCTATAAACTTTATAAAATCAAATAACATTTTAAAGGAAAAAAGCTAAAGCAGAGCATGCAGAATGGGTGAAAAAGTATGGGCAGTAAGTTAAAGACGAAGAAGCGGAAGAGTGCGTTGCCAATCAGAACGAAAAGATTTGTTACTCATACTTTAAGGTATCTGCGGGATTCGATAAGGCCGATTTGAGCGCCTGGTGGCTAACAGTCATAATAGCAATAAATTGAGCGAGCAATCCAGAGACCACGAACACCCACCACTCTATCCCGATACGGTAAGCGAAGTTACCCAGCCAATGATTCATCACGAAGAATCCAAGTGGCCACGCTATGATATTGGCCAGTAAGACTAGCTTTAGGAAATCTTTGGATAAATTGAATGTGATATTGGGCAACGTAGCACCTAGCACTTTGCGGATTGCGATTTCTTTCGCTCTTTGTTCCGTAGCGAAAGAGGCCAGGCCATAGAGTCCCAGACAAGCGACAAAAATGGCTAAGAATCCGAATATGAGATAAATGTTCTGCAATTTGTCTTCCTCAGGGTATCTCTGCCGGAAATTGTCATCTACAAAGTAGTGATTGAATTCGCGATCCGGGAATTGCTCCTTCCAAGTTGTCTCTATGTACTTCAGAGTCGAGGAAACGCTGTGTGGGGTTATGCGCGCCACAACAAACATGAATTGTTGTGGACGAATAGACAGAATCACAGGATTGATATTGAGCCTTAAGTTTTTATGATGGAAATCTTTGATTATACCGATAACGGTCGGACGAAATTCGGGATTTGACACATCGATAATTTGTTTACCTACGATTTCCGAGCCCAGTCCGAGCTGGCGGGCAAAAGTTTCGTTTAGGATGACGGCATCGTTTACATCTGTAGAATAATCTCTGGAGAAATCCCTCCCCCAGAGGACTTCCATGCCGAACGTTTTGATGAAATCGTAATCTACGCCGAAAAAAGACGCTCTTACTGATGAAGCCGGATCCTTCCCAGGCAGATAGTAGGACTGGTCGCCGGCAAACTCCCCTGGGACGCTGAGAGGAAGAGAAACGGAAATGACATGGGAATCCTTCAAAATATTATCTCTGAGAGCGTCATTTGTCTGTCCCCCGCCTCTAATGACAACGAGATGGTCCCGGTTGAATCCCAGATCTTTATTCTTGATATAATCGAGTTGCTGCAGAATGACAATAAACCCTAAAATCATGAATATGGAAATGGAAAATTGAAAAACAACCAGAATCTTCCGGAGGGCTCCACTCTGTTTGGCAGGTCCCAATTTTCCTCTGATGGTCTTAACTGGTTGAAAAGTCGAAAGCACAAAGGCTGGAAAACTGCCCGCAATAAGCCCTGTTATGATTATGATGATGAGAAGTGCGATAAGAGAGGGTATACTGACCAGATGCTCCAGGCTAAGTTCTTTACTGGAAAGTTGATTAAAGGCGGGAAGAGAGAGCGCAGTGAGCAAAATCCCGATAAATGTCGCAAGGAGGGCCAATAGACTCGATTCATTGAGAAACTGCTTAATAAGCTGGTGCCTGTGCGCACCAAACATTTTTCTCAATCCGACTTCTTTGGCTCGCTTAACCGATCTGGCTGTTGAGAGATTGATGAAGTTAAAGCAGGCAATAAATAGGACCATCACTGCAACGACCGAGAAGATGTAGACATACTGGATATTCCCCTGCTGAGCGATTTCTGCTTCAAAATTTGATTTGAGATGGATATCTGTTAATGCCTGGAGCGGATATCTCCTTGTAATTCCTTCCTGTTTGTAGATCTCGCCCCATTTTTCTTCCACGACAGCCGCGATTTTTTCTTCCACTTCCGCAATATCCGCGCTCTTAGAAAGAAGAAGATAAGAGAAAGGATTAAAATAGATGGGATCGTTTAAGAAGTCAGGGCCGGCTTGTTGATTATTTTCCCTTTGCCTGAAGGTGTTAATCGATAGGACAATGTTGAAGCGGAAATGAGAATTTCGGGGGACATTCTTGACAACGCCGGTGACATGTAGTTCTTGATTTCTTTGTTGGAAAGGAACCGATATAGATTTTCCTACAGCGTCGACAGTGCCAAAAATTTGAAGCGCTGTATCCTCTGTAAGCACCAAAGTTTGAGGATTCTGGAGAGCCGTCTGGGGATCACCGGCGATAAATTCATGGGAAAAGAGAGTAAAGAAACTCGGGTCCGCCGCATAAAATTCTGGAATTTCATAGTTTTTGTCGCCATGCATGAAGCGAAGCAAGCCGAATTGGAAGAGTCGGGTAGAGGCCTCGATCTCTGGTATGGCGTCCTCTAATCCCGGTGCGATTGCCGAAGGCATGCGGGCGAACACGCGGGTTTCGCCTCCGATTGTGCTGTAAGCGATTGGCCTGTAGATCCGGTCTGAGTTCTTATGATATTTGTCATAGCTCAATTCATCGTTGATATAGAGGAAAATGAGGAGACAGCAGGAAATCCCGATGGCAAGTCCAGAAATGTTAATGAATGAAAGTCCTTTTTGTCTCCGCAAATTTCTCCATGCGATTAGAAGATAATTTTTAAACATTTGTATCCTCCGGCAGGTGATTCATTCTTTTAGATTACTACTTTTCCTAATTGCTGCGAGCTCATTCGAAGCCCTCATATAATGTCACATTATTCAATTTAATTCCCATTATCCGTTAAGCTGTAATAAGTCCGGCTACGTCCTCCCGTTTCATGACAGAAGTGTTTAACTTTTTTGGTGGCATAGTCTTTTCTTAGAAGTTGATCCAGGACAAAATTTAGTGCTCCCAAGGAATAATTCTTTTTAATTCATAAAATCCTTTTTATCCAAAAAATCAAATATACATACATTGAGAGCAAATAGCATGCCAATTTCATCTTCTTGGGATTTTCTAGTACTTATGAGAAATACATGTATCATTTTTTAACAGTTAGTGTCCGTATTCGAACAGAAGACAATATTCCCCATATCAACTTTGTGACAGAGAATAGCCAAGATTCAGTTGCTTTATAATCCAGTCTTAACCTTCTGTTTTGCATGATAAAGCAGTTCCCAAGCAATTTTGGAATCAATACGTCACCATTTGTTTAGGAGTTTGGTTTATCTTGCACAACGGCCTGTTTTATTGTAGGGGCTTGAGAGGCAAGTTGCATTTTCGCTTTTTTCTAGTTAAACTCTTCTCACCAGTTATATAATAATGGGCAGATGAGATGGAAAAGAAGAGACGAACGGGCTACACTGAATAGGCCACTTTCTCTCTCTGGCTCATCTCAATTTGATTAGAGGGAGGTCTAAATGAAAATTTTTTTGGACACGGCGAATTTGGATCAGATTAAAGAAGCAGCGAACTGGGGAATATTAGACGGTGCCACGACAAATCCTACTCTGGTTTCTAAAGAGAATTTAAAGTTTGAAGATCTAATCAAGAAAATCTGCAAAATTGTGCCGGGCCCTGTGAGCGTGGAAAGTGTTTCGACAAAATCTGAAGATATCATTAAGGAAGCGAGAGGCTTAGCCAAACTAGCCGAAAATGCAGTCGTAAAGATACCGATCTGTGTGGAAGGTCTTAAGGCGACCAAGGTTTTATCCAGGGAAGGAATCAAGGTTAATACAACCTTAATATTTTCTCCAAACCAGGCTCTTCTTGCAGCCAAGGCGGGGGCAAGATATGTAAGCCCTTTTATTGGACGCCTTGATGATATTTCTCACCAGGGAATGGATTTAGTGGATGAAATACTGACCATATTCAATAATTATGGTTTTGAGACAGAAGTAATTGTGGCCAGCATCAGGCATCCCCTTCACGTTGTGGAGGCTGCCTTGATGGGGGCAGACATAGCCACAGTTCCCTTCGCTGTTTTGGAGAAAATGGTGAAGCATCCCTTGACCGATATAGGGATGGAAAAATTCTTAAAAGATTGGAGTAAAGTCAAACGCTAAATAGTAAATAACCGATCGAGAGAGAATAAAATGACTATCGAAAAAAAACTAGAGGAGCTAAAAGAAAAAACAAAATCAGCTGAATTGGGAGGGGGCAAGCAGAGAATAGAGAAACAGCACCAGGCTGGAAAACTTACTGCTCTGGAGAGAGTAAATCTCCTTCTGGATGAAGGCTCCTTTCAGGAAATGGATAAGCTTGTGGTGCATCAAAGTCGTGATTTCGGGATGGAAAAAAAGAGAATCTACGGGGACGGAGTTGTAACAGGTTATGGCACGATTGATGGGCGGAGGGTGTTTATTTTTGCTCAGGATTTCACAGTGTTCGGAGGCTCTTTGAGTGGAGCCAATGCAGCAAAAATAGTGAAAATTATGGACCTGGCTCTCAAAGGAGGCGTTCCTATAATCGGCCTCAATGATTCTGGAGGCGCTCGTATTCAGGAAGGCGTGGCAAGCTTAGGAGGATATGCCGATATCTTTTTGAGGAATGTTCTTTCCTCTGGAGTTATTCCCCAGATATCAGCCATCATGGGACCCTGTGCGGGAGGCGCCGTCTATTCACCGGCCATTACTGATTTTATCCTCATGACAAGAGATATAAGCAATATGTTCATCACGGGTCCGGATGTGATTAAGGCAGTGACCCAAGAAGATGTTACCATGGAAGAATTAGGAGGAGCAGACACCCACAACGCAATAAGCGGTGTTGCTCATTTTGCGGCTGATGATGAGAATCATACACTGGCCTTGATTAGAGAGATTATCTCTTTTATTCCGGATAACAACATGGAAGATCCTCCCTTTAAGGAAACATCTGACCCTTCGGATAGGACGACCGAGGAGCTTAATTTTTTAGTTCCTGATGATCCCAATCAGCCCTATGATATCAGGAAGATTATAAGCGAGGTTTTGGATGATAAGTATTTCTTCGAGGTTCAAGCCCATTATGCTAAAAACATAGTGATTGGCTACGGCCGCCTGGGGGGAAAATCGGTTGCAATCGTCGCCAATCA
>JGI2171J19970_10000900_pt1 | contig 16408 bp, 13 predicted proteins | sample DeeMarSWOR324_28_FD_19970 | JGI IMG/M metagenome (IMG submission 19970) | reverse complement strand
CAACCGTATATCGCAATACTCATTATAGTGGTCTTTGTAGCCGTTGGGATGGCCACTCTCATGCTGGCCAAGTACATCGCAGAAATTGACGGCGATGCGGTCCTCGTTGCGCTACTCCTTATCCCCGTCTTCGTGTACCTCGCCGTCACAAACAAAATCGGATATCTCAACATAGGGTCGCAAGGAATATCCGCAGGTTTTTTAGTCGATAAGCTTGAGGACGTCAAAACCCACGTAGCAGATAACGTCACTGAAATCAGTGAATACGAAGAGCAAAGGAGCACCTACCTGGGAAAACTCAGCCAAATATCGAAGAAAACGAGGAGGTTCTGTCTGATCTATGCTGACGTTGACGATTTACGTCAGCATAGTCGTACGATCTTCCTCGATGAGCGGGAAAAGCCCTTTGACAAAAGGAAGACTGAGCACGAAATTCGCAAGGACATAATCAGAGAACTTGACTTCGCGCTGGCTTACGCATTCTGTGCAAAAGGAATAAAAGATGCGAAAGATAAGGAAAAAGACGCAAAATACGATCTTTTTCATTTAGGAGAGCCAGATATTGCCATGATTGCTCGTGACGCGACCTTTGAACAGGCGAAGTCAGTAGCGAGGCGAGCCCAACAGATCTTCAAAGACTATACCGTAGACAGCGACAAGCATTTTGAAGGATGCGGTGCAACAATTGCCATCGTATCAAGAGTCGAGATGAAGCACGCAAAGGCGCGGGAATTGGACGAGATGGCTCTTGAACGCTTGTCTGATGGAAAGGACGGCGGAAGGGGAAAGATACATCCTGTTTCGTGAGAAGAAGCAAAAAAGGGCAGATGTAGATGGGACAACCTTCCGTTAATCGCCGTGGAAATAGGGCAAAGGNNATTCCNGATACNTGGGAATGCCGGTACTTTGTTGATGTTTCAAAGCTNCCCCATGNGTTTNAGCATNATNGCCTGAGGAAAGAGAAGAGGTTCTTCGATCAATNGGAGGGCCCGCATCATGAAAACGACGTATATCTTATCACTGCCGATCTCGACGTGAANGTGAAACTGAGACAACCCGATGCATCGGAACCGCGCATCAAGCTCAGAATCTGTCGTCGGCGTGAACCCGACGGATTCGAGCTTTGGCGCACGGAAATTGATCAGGAGTTACCGGCTCCTGCCGACGTCTGGAGCGAGGTGCTCGCCGCTTTGAAAGTGGTGGAGGGCAACCCAGAGGAGTTATCGAATCTCTCGGAACCCGATCAGGTCACACATGAGCTGCGTAAGGCCAAGGCAATCCTCTCCTGCACGGAGATGCAAAAGGATCGCTGGCGCTATTCTGGACCTCAAGGAGATGTGGAAGTCGCCCGCGTTACTGCTCCTTCGTTGGACTACTATTCCGTGTCGTTTGAATCCATAGACCCGGATCCCGCCGGGATNCGNGCCATCCGTNNCGNNTTGCCNACTGACNACCTCGGGCCACCCACGAACTATGTGCAGCTACTTTCGCGGATTTCACCGAGATAACGTCCGCTATCTCGACAATTCTGCCGACGATCGGACCGGATTCTTCATCTGCATAGAGCTTGCAAAACGTGCGACTTGGTGATAATAAGAAGATTGCTGATACGTGCAATAGTCCAGGACTGGCGAATCTGCCTGACGTCGCCAACAGTCACGCGCAGTTGACAAAGGAAGAATTCGACCGTCGCGGTGAGTAGATCAGGTTCTGCCAATCGATTCACATGCCGCGGCATGCCAAATATGAAACCGGACGATGGTTACATTGCTTATNTAGTCAACCCTAAGGCCGGCGCGACCAGCAGCAAGGTGTTGGGGCGCCGGTTCGAGCAATACCTTGCGAGAAAGGGATTTCAGGTCCGAAGCAGTCTGACCCTATCGCTGGAGCATGCCTGTGAGCTCGCCGCCCGCGCCGCGACCAATCCGAACTGCGCGCTGGTTGCCGCCGTGGGGGGCGATGGTACCATTCGAGAGGTCGCGCACGGCCTCGAAGGCAGTGACACGCCGTTGCTGATCATACCTCAAGGGACAGAGAACCTGCTGGCCAACGAATTGGGCTTCGACGAAACGTTGCGAACAATAACAAGGACATTTGAGGCAGGATACATTCGCCCTCTCGACTTGGGAAATGCCAACGGCAGATGTTTTACGTCTATCGCGGGCTTTGGCTTTGACGGCGAGGTCGTCCGGCGGATGAGCGAGCAGCGGGCCGGACATATCGACCACTTCGATTATTTCTGGCCGATCTGGAGGACATTCTGGGAGTACAAATTCGAGCCGATGCGCGTCGAGGTAGATGGCGAAGAGATTTTCGACGGTCGCGGCCTGGTTTTCGTCGGCAACATCTCACGATACGCTATCGGCCTACAGATATTGCATTACGCGGATTTCGGTGACGGCTTGCTGGATGTGTGCGTTTACAAATGTGCGTCTCAACTTCACCTGGCGAAACACTCGTTGATGACAATGCTGAAGCATCACGCCAACAGGCGCGACGTCATCTATCGTCAGGGCAAGAGCATCTCTGTAAGTTCCAGTAAGCAAGACATACAAACTGAAATTGACGGCGATCCGGGCCCGTCACTTCCTGTTCAAATCGATGTCATACGACATGCGGTCAATTGTATGGTACCGGAAGGCGCGAAGCCGGCCGGCATAAGAACACGAATCATCAGAGCAATAGGATAACTCAGAGGGCCTAAAGTTTGAAGTGCGTAGAGTGAGTTGAAGCGACGCCTGAGTCACCTTGGTCACTTCAGACCGCGGCATAAGCAGAATGAATTTCAAAATAGGCGACGTTCACATTGGCCTCGATGTCCCCATGTTCGTCATGGCCGGGCCTTGCGTGATTGAAAGCCGCGACAGTTGTCTACATATTGCTAACAGGCTTCGCGACATCCGTCGAAGCACCGGCGTCGGTGTCATCTTCAAGGCCAGTTTCGATAAGGCCAATCGCTCCAGCCTGCACAGTTTTCGCGGCCCGGGCATCGAGAAAGGTCTGGAGATTCTCGCGGCCGTCCGTCGGGAGACGAAGCTGCCTGTCATGACGGACGTGCATGAGCCGGCCCAAGCAGCGCCGGCCGCTGAGATCGTTGATTGTCTCCAGGTCCCCGCTTTTCTGTGCAGGCAAACCGATCTGCTGTGTGCCTGCGCGCGAACGGGCAAGCCTATCAATGTTAAAAAGGGCCAGTTTCTTTCTCCCGGTGAGATGAAGAATGTGGTCGGGAAGATTCGGGCGTGTGACAATGAAAAGATCGTACTCACCGAACGCGGCACGTTCTTCGGGTACAGCCGGCTGGTCAACGATATGACGGCCATTAACACGATGAAGGAATTCGGTTGTCCGGTCGTGTTCGATGCCACACATAGCACGCAGCAGCCGGGAGGGCTCGGCGACGCCAGCGCCGGTCGCCGAGAGATGGCCCCGGTCCTTGCCAAGGCCGCCATCGCCGCCGGCGCCGATGCCCTTTTCGTTGAAGTCCACACGGAGCCGGAAAAGGCCCAATCCGACGCCGCTTGCATCATGCCCATTGACTCGCTTGAAGAACTACTGATGGCCTGCAAAAAAATATTTGCCGTCGTGCGGGGGAACAACCGTGACTGACAAAAAGAGATACCTGTACGGGCCGGTGCCTTCCCGAAGGCTGGGCCGAAGTTACGGCATTGATATCGTGCCTTTCAAAGTCTGCACGCTGGACTGCGTCTATTGTCAGCTCGGAAGGACGGTTGAGAAGAGCGTCGAGCGAAAGGACTATGTGCCCATCGACGCGGTTTTGGCCGAACTGAGAGAGGCGTTGACAGAACGTGTGGATGCCGATTTTATCACCATTGCAGGCTCCGGCGAGCCCACGCTGCACGCACACCTCGGCCGACTCATAGACGGCATAAAGGAGATTACCAACACTGCTATAGCCGTACTGACCAACGGCACGCTCCTGCACAGGGCCGACGTGCGGGTCGATTGCGCAAAAGCCCATGTGGTGATGCCCTCTTTGGATGCGGGCGATGAGCAGACTTTCGAGAAGATCAATCGGCCGTGTCGAGGTATCAGCGTTGACAAGGTGATTTCCGGCTTGTGTAAGTTTCGAGAGGCATTCACCGGGCAAATCTGGCTCGAGGTCTTTTTCGTCGAGACCATTAACACCGGTGCCGGGCAAATCGCTGCGTTACGAGAGGCAATCGAGCGTATCAAACCTGACAGGGTCCACCTCAATACGGCGGTCCGACCTACGGCCGATCCGCACATCAAGCGTTTGGACGCCGCGAAGTTGCAGGACATCGCCGCTCACCTGGGGCCGGGCTGCGAGGTCATTGCTGACTTCTCTCTGGGCTCTGGCGAGACGGCTGCTCCCGGGCGGACGCCGGACCCATTCGCACCGCACCCTGCTGCGCGCACGAAAGCGCAAGCCCTGTTATCAATGCTAAAACGGAGACCCTGCTCGCTAAACGATATCTGTGCGGGCCTGGGCATCACCCACAACGAAGCCTTGAAATATATCAGCGCCCTTCAACAGCGCAGCATCATTTACTCCGAAGAAAAAGACGGAAGTGTCTTCTTCAAAACCTCGTCTTAGACAAGACAAAGAAGTGTCGGCGCGAGGAGAGTCCGACAAAATCCCCCAAATTTACTCCTAATTTTCTCATATTTATACCCAATTTGTAAAGCCAAACGTCTTATTGGCCGATAAAAGCCTTGTGACATTTTTCAGAGCGTCGATTTTATCGCGTTTGCTGAAAGGAGATCGAAACTCAATGTCCGGTTCGTGAGTGACTGTTGGACCGATAATGTTTCTGGGTTCTTCGTGTCGACTTTGAGGTGGAGTGACACTCGCCGGGCTGTTTGGGCGATGTATCATGGGAGTGTTAAGGCGACAACTGGTTTTGAACAAAGGGACAGAGAAGTATATCTTCCGATATGACGACGGCATGGAAGACAGACTCCTCGATGCCATGGTCGAGCAGGCAAGGGACAAACGCACAGACTTCGACTGGTTTGATGCCGCCGTACTCAGCTTCAAACTGACGCAGTCACTCCTTGGTCAGGCCAACGAAATTTTAGGCGAGAACACAGATGTCGAGCTTCATACGAATTAGTTCCGGCGCTGGTGTCACGATGTGTGTGAGTGAATATCGTTGTGGTCTGGAAACGTTGTAAAAACATCCGGTATGATTAGTCAAATAGATAGGTAGATTATGGAAGACAGCATCATCATCCACAAGTTCTTGGATTACCTGAAGTTTGAAAGGCGCTTTTCCGAACACACGGCGAAGTGTTACGGCGCAGACCTCACACAATTCTGCGACTTTCTAAAGGGTCGATCTGAGATCACGTCACGAGATCGCGAACGTATGTCACCGCATCACCATGAAGGTGACCTGGCGACGGCGGTGGCGACCCAGGTGGACACTGGACTCGATCAGTTGCTCCTTTCGGCGCAGACGGATTCCGTGCGAGCGTATCTGGCTTTTCTCAACGAGAAGCAGTACTCGAAAGCCACGATCGCGCGCAAGCTGGCCACGCTGCGCAGCTTTTACAAGTTCCTCGTCAAACGCAACCACATCACGTCCAATCCGGTGGTCTCCATTCGCACGCCGAAACAGGAGAAAAAGCTGCCGCGCCATCTCGAATACGAAGAGGTCAAGAGACTGCTCAACACACCACCCGTGAATACGTGGCTGGGCGCAAGAGACAGAGCGATTCTCGAGACGCTGTACAGCACCGGAATACGTGTGAGCGAGCTGGTGGCGTTGAACATGGATGACATCGACTTCCTGGGCGAGGTCGTACACGTCCGAGGCAAGGGCAAGAAGGAGAGAATCGCGCCGATCGGTTCGTCTGCTCTGCAGGTCATCCAGCACTACATGGAGTATCGAAACAAACGCGCGCAAAGCAACAGCAACTTTGACTCCAAGGTTCTGTTCGTCAACAAGCACGGGCGAAGGCTCAGCACCCGAAGCGTCCGCCGCAAGATGGACAAGTATCTGAAGATGGCCGGCCTGGACCCAGCCATCAGCCCCCATACGCTGCGCCACAGCTTTGCGACGCACATGCTGAACAACGGCGCCGATTTGCGGAGCGTCCAGGAACTGCTCGGGCATCAATCGCTATCAACAACACAGGTCTATACGCATCTGACCACGACAAGACTCAAAGAGGTCTATGATAATGCGCACCCTCGAAACAACGGCCACGACAGTGATGAGCCGTAGCCGCTGAGCAATAGACCGCCTTATCATTTGGATAACCCTCAAAGCACCTTTTGAGGGTTTTCTTTTTGCCTGATTTTTGGGTCGCATTGATTCCGGTGCGGGCGCCACACCTCAGGTCATCCCGGCACGGGAACGCATACAAATGGGGCCCATAACGAACGGGTCGCTATAGGCCCCGAATGGATGCTCATTCAACTGTTGCTGCGCCGAAGGCCGAGCTTACGGGCCCGTCGTCTCACTCGGCCGGTACAGGCGGATGTCGTCAATGTACATCGTCCCGGAACCGCCGGCCGCCGCACCGCCTTTGCTACCCAGCCCAATGGCGATCTTGTCCACGTCGGTCAGGTTGATCCCTTGATCGGCAAACGCCTGGAGCGGGATACGCCACTCCGTCCAGGTATCGATCATCGCCGCAGCCGGATCTTCGTTGGCTACCACTGCCGGCGCGCCGGTGCTGTTCGATAGAGCGACGTACATCGGCTCAGCCGCATTGCTGGCAATGCCAATATCCTGATGTGTCCATTGTCCGCTCACGGTGCCGGTGGTGGTGACGTTGGAGAACACGGCCTGACACGTTTGGGCCGCGTCGTGGCTGGTCAGCGCCAAACCAATGTAAACATTCGACGTCATCGGAATGTTCGTCGGAACGGCGCTCGCGACCGACTGCCATGAGGTCCCGTCAGCCGAATGCGTAACCGTGAAGTTGCCTGTCACGTCGCGCTCGACCTTCACCCAATGCGGCGCCGTAATCCCGGCCTCGGTCGTACGGGTCGTGGCGATGTCCGTATCGGGGCGACGCTGAAAAGCAACGCCGTTCTCAGGTGTCACAAAAGCAAAGGCATTCTTCGAGCCGGCCTCCAGGGTCTCACGGATCATCACGCCGGCCTTTGCCCACGGATTCGTATTCTCGATACTGTTGACCCTCGCCACAATCGAGCCGGGGCCGGTCAGCGTCTTGAACGCATAATGGCACTCGTCGGCTGTGCCCCAGATATTCGCGCCGGAGGCGGTCATCGTGAAGGTGCCGGCGGGAGCTTCGACGAAGCTGCCGACCGAGGCCGGATAGCCTCGGAACCACAGCGACAAGTCCGTGACGTCTCCCTCCGTCCAGTCGCGCGGGTACGTCAACGCCAGCACCGCCTCCGAATTCGTCACACCGGCCGTGTTGTCGTAAGTCAGCGGCATGGATTGATTACCGCTGTTGACAATCGTCTGCTCGGCGTACGGCGGCAGGAAATTGCCGACCTGCGAGCCGTTATCGGCGACGCCGAAGCCGTCGATCCAATGCTGCCAGATGGCCTGGCCGGCCGCATCGTCGTCGGTATAGTCCTCAAAGTCATCCACGACGACGAAATCGCCCGTCGTGAAGCTCCAAACCGAGCCCTTCCAGGGACTGTCCGGGTGTAGATCATTGACTTCATCGATACGCCAATAGTACGTCGTGTCCCAGTCAAGCTTTGCCGGCGCGAAGCTCATCTGAGCCTGCCTGCCCCGGTAGATGCTCGCCGTGCTCGTATCTGCAGCGGCAACGGCATCGGCATCGATACCAAGGTACACATCATGTTGGGCGGCGTCCTGGCCCGCGTTCCACGTGAGTAGTGGTGTCTGCTTCACGTCCACGGCACCGTTCTCCGGATTCGGCCTGCTGGCGCGGAGTGGCGGAGAGCAGGCGGCTGCCGGGATGGTGTGTCGCGCAAAGCGATTGCTCTCCCAGTCCAGGCGTACGGTCCAGTCACCCCCAAACGTAGGGGCCTGGAAGTACCACATCTCCATGGTCACGATATCGTCGGCCTTCAATTCCAGCGGGAGGCCGGGTACGCTCTCAGGAGGTTGCCCTCGCCACCCACGGGCGTTTTCCTCGTCGTTGATCCAAAGAATCACCCCGTCGGCCACGCGAGGGATAAAGGTGTACGTCCCGGTCAGGGGGATTTCGATCTCGCCGGTCCAGATCACGGCGAAGGCGTCGGCGCTGACCACGTTGGGCTCCGGACTGGTGCCGGCGCTGCCCTCAAGATTGATGCCCGGATCGATGCGTGTCAACACAGGCGAGCCGGAGAAGGCCGATTCCGGTGGATCCGGCGTCCCCGGATTGATGTTATAGTAGTCGCCGCGCAGACCGCCGCCTTCACGCTTGGTGGTGAAGCTCCAGAGCTCGCCCTTGGTTTCGACGAGTCCGGCTCGCTCGTCAACCCGCCAATAGTACGTGGTTTCCGGCTCCAGGGGTCCCGGATCAAATACATTCGTGGTCAGGATTGTCCCGCCGGTGGTGACATTGGCTATTTCATCGGCATTCGTGCCGAAGTACACCGTGTGCACGGCGGCGTTCTCACCCGGGGTCCATGTCGGTTGGACGTTCGTCTCGACAAACCTCATGCCGTCCACCGGGATAGGATTGTAGGCCGCCTGCGAGAGCACCCAGAAGCTCCAGATATCACCTTTCCAGGGACTGTCAGGATCGGCATCGTTGATCCCGTCCACGCGCCAGTAGTAGGTCGCCCCGGCTTGGAGTCCGTCGGGGAACGGGTACCCGGGCAGGCCCATGAGCAGGAAGTCGTTTGTGGTATTGCCTACGAAAGTGTCCGGGGCCGCTTCGTTGACTTTGTCAAAGTCAGTGCCGACGTAGACATCGTTCGAGACCGCGGAATCACCCGGCCTCCAGGTCAGGTTGACCCAGGTGTCATTCAGTGTGCCGCCGTCCTGCGGATTCGGCCCCGTGGCTTTCGCAAAGCCCGGCGCGGCCCCGACGGTGATGTCGTCGACGTACACCGTGCCATTGGCGAAGCCGCCCTGCCACGTCGTCGTCCGGATGAGGATGTACTCGAGATTGGTGGGAGTGTAACCGGAGCGGAACCGTGCTGCCTCGAAGACGAGCTCGGCGTCCACGTACACATCGTACGTATTGGTGGCGGTGTTATATTCCAGCACGACCTGGTACCACCGCAATGGCTGGAAATCCTCGTAGACCAAGGCGCTATAGGCGCCTCCGTCGCGCACATCCATGTCGGGCACGTTGGCCGGGTCGTAGTTGCTGCCGAAGCGCGAAAGGCCGTAGTAGTTACCCCACTCCGTGTCGACCGGGTCGGTCGCGCCCACATGCAGATTGACCGTACCGCCCCCCGGTGCCGTCTCGTACATGAACCTGTAGTACAGGGTTTCCGTCTCACCTTCCGGCAAGCCCCAGGGGATGCGCATCCTCACCTCGCCGGCTTCAATCACCAGGCATTGATTGCCCGGGTCCGTGGGATCCGGCGCCACAGCCACGTAGTCCGGTCCCACCGGGACCTCCCACGCGCCCAGGTTGCCACTCTCGAAATCATCAATGACCTGGAAAGCACCTACATTTCCAGCCAGCAGCAGCACTAACACAAAAGATGCCAAATAGCTCAATCTTCCACACATACGAATCCTCCTTTCAAAATACAATAGAAAGTTTGGTATAAGTGACAAAGGCCACTATGTAGCGCAAACTCTGAACAACACCTGTGTGTCTCGTAGAAAAGGCTCCTCCTTTCCCGAAAGAATGCAGGATCGTTCACGAAACGGCAAACGGCCCTGGAAGCTTTACTTGGCTTACTTATACCAAATCGCCGGGCTCGTTGTCAAATGAGAAATTTGAGAAGACATCCGGTCCGCGCCTCGTTTGGCCGCAAGTCCAGCATGACTCCTGAGGGACGCTGACAATTAGCCTCATTACGAAAACAGGGCCTATAACGAATTAGTCGCTACAGGCCCCGAACTGATGCTAATTCAACCGTTGTTCCGGCGAGCGCTGGGCCTACGGGCCCGTCGTTTCACTCGGTCGGCACAGACGGATGTCGTCAATGTACATCGTGCCGGAACCGCCGGCCGCCGCACCGCCTTTGCTACCCAGCCCAATGGCGATCTTGTCCATGTCGGTCAGGTCGATCCCTTGATCGGCAAACGCCTGGAGCGGGATACGCCACTCCTTCCATCCGCGTGCCAGGGCCGCTTCCGCATCATCATTGGCTACGATGGCGGGTGCGCCGGCGGCGTTGGAGATCGCCACATACAGCGGCTCTGCGGCATTGGCCGAATCGCCCCGGAACCAGAGTGACAATTCCTCGACGCCTGCCGCCGTCCAGTCACGCGGCGCCACCAATGTCAGCGACGCCTCTGAGTTCGTCACGCCGGCTTCGTTGGTGTAAAACAGCGGCATGGATTGAGCACCGCCATGAACAATCGTCTGCTCACAATACGGGGGCATCAAATTGCCGGCCTGTGCGCCGTTATCAGCAATGCCAAAGCCATCGATCCAGGCTTGCCAGACAGCTTCGCCNGCCACATCGTCATCGGTATAGCTNTCGAAATCATCGACCAGAAGATAAGCACCGACCGTGAAACTCCAGACCGGACCCTTGACCGGATCTCCACCATACACGGCATCCACGCGCCAATAGTACGTGGTGTCCGGCTCGAGTAACCCGGCCTCATAGCTTTCCGCCCCGAGCGCCCTGGAGCCTTTGTACTCGGGCGCGCCGGCATCAGCGCTGCGCATGACATCCTTGTCCAGGCCGAGATACACCTCGTGTGATGCAGCGCTCTCGGCCGCCGTCCAGCTTAAGGTCGTTGCCATCGTCACATCGGAGGCGCCGTTGGCCGGCTGCGGATTTCCGACCGCACCCGGCGTGGTAAAGGTCCAAACGTCGCCTTTGTACGTGCCGATGCCGTCAAATTCATCGACGCGCCAATAACACACCTTCTCTCGTTCGAGCGGACCGGGAGAGTAGGACGCCGTCCCGGCCGGGACACCCACGGTGGCCTCGGCCACGTCGTCATAATTCTCACCAAAATAAACGGTGTGTAATTTCGCACCGAAACCAGGCGTCCAGCTCAGCGTCACGTCATTCGCATCAAGGACCTGCGTCCCGTCGGCCGGGTCCGGATCGTACGCCGTCTTGGGCGGAATGGAAAAACTCCAGATCGGCCCTTTCCACGGACTATTCGGGTCCGCCGGGTTGACCTCATCAATTCTCCAATAGTACGTCGTCCCTGGAACCAGGCCTTCCGGATAAGCGTATCCCGGAAAGCCGGCCATGAACATTGTGGATACCTGATTGCCTTTGTAAAAATCTGAGTCATGGGTGGCCTCATTCACCCCGTCATAATCATCGCCGAGGTAAACATCGTGCGAGACGGCGAACTCTCCCGCACGCCACATAAGGGTCACCCAGGTATCGAAATTGACCGCGCCATCCTTCGGACTCGGGCCGGAGGCAAAGGGATAAGGNGCCGCCGCCATAGCAGATAGGATTTCAACGGGACCGAGCGCCCGGTTGTAGATACGGGCTTCATCAAGCAGCCCGGCAAAAGCCTCTGAGCCTCCCGACGCATGATTTCCGTCATTGCCGATGTCCATAATTTCGTGGATAGTGGTCAAGCCCGTATATGTACCAGAATCGGCTTCTTCTCCATTTAGATAGACGACGTAATCTCCAGAATCCCAAACTAAAGCAACATGATACCAGGTTTCCGTCTGCAATTCGACCAGATCGGTCCGTCGGGTATGGGTGTCACCAAGTCCGAGATCCAAAATAGTATCTGCCGCGTTCATATAGAGCTGAAGCCGGTCTGCATATGACCCTTGAAATGTATGGCCGAAGAAATACGAGGCATCGTCTCGATTCGTAGGATATGGTTCAGCCAGCTTACCCCAGACCATCACCGTTCCTTCAGAATTAGACATACCCGTCGTCGGAATCCCCACACGTCCGGTGTTTTCTTCACTGTCGTAAAGTACTGCCCCTCCCGTTCTCCCGGCACCAGGTTGGAATTGCACGGCATATTCTAAGGTACCGTTGTTGTCTCCACCGGCCAAGTCTATCGCCGTCGTACCCGACGCTTCGTCGAATTTCCAGTATCCGACGAGCCCCTCCTGACCGTGAGCGGGACATAGACCTATACCCATTGCCACCAGAAAGGCAAGAGAAGCCCAAAAAACCAGTTTTTTGCACATAATAATCCTCCTTCAAAAAATTTGTGATAATTGAGTGTTAGTAAATACGTGATAGTGTTAGCGGCACGCACCAAACCTCGCGCAACCACCGCACGCTTGGCACAGAAAGCTCCTCCTTTCCCGAAGAGACGCAAGATCGTTCACGCAACCGCAAACGGACCCAGAAGCTTCACTTGTGTCATTTATACCAAATCACCGGCCGCATTGTCAAATGAGAAATTTGAAAAGAGAGGCTGAGCCCTCCCTGCGCCCGTCCACGGTAGAAAAGGGCATCATGGTGTGCTTCTCAGCGTGAAATTGGTGGAGAGGCGGCTGCCGTTCGGGCAGAAGCATGTGACCTCCAGGATGTAATCTTTGCCGCCGGCTTGCTCGAACGGCAGATTGAACTGGTACGCCCGCAGGAAATCCTTCCAGTATTTGTTGTTTGTGACCGGATCAATCAAGTCAATGTCCGGCCAAATCGCGGTTCTTCTGCCCTTCGGTTCCGCCGAGCGCCGTACGTAATCATACAGCTCGATACGAAATCTTCCCGGCGACTTTATCTGACTGCCAAACGCATCCAGCAGACTCACATAAAGATATATTCCGGTCCTCTGGGTGTCACCTGCCGCGGCAAGTTCTGTCAACGGCAGGACGTCAATCTTCACAGGTGCAAAACGTGCGTAGAAGGACGACGCATCCAGATCGCTGTGGATTCCCGCCGGGACCTGGGGAGCCCGTGACGGTGGCTCACAGCCCGCGTTGACAAGAAAGAACACGGGCAAAACCACCCGAAGCATGATGCGAGCCCACTGCATTCTCACGGTCGAGCCTCAATTGAACCCCAAATCGTCATAGGGCGTCTCCGGTACGGCCCGCAGGCCAGACTATAGATCTTCATCCAACAGATGGCCAAGCCGGTATTTCTTCGTTCTCAGATAGTCGATATTGTGCTGGCCCGGTTTGGCCCTGAGCGGTATTTGCTCGACGATCTTGATGCCGTAAACCTCAAGGCGGCTGACCTTCTTGGGATTGTTGGTCAATATGCGGATCTTCCGCAGTCCCAGGTCGCGGCAGATTTGGGCGCCGATTCCGTAATCGCGCTTATCCGCTCTGAACCCCAACTGTAGATTCGCGTCCACCGTATCGAGCCCCTGCTCCTGAAGTTTGTACGCCCGCAGCTTGTTGGTCAGGCCGATGCCTCGACCTTCCTGACGCAGGTAGATCAGCGCCCCTTCACCGGCCTGCTCGATCATCTTCATCGCCGTGATCAACTGGTAGCCGCATTCGCAGCGCTGCGAGTGAAACAAATCACCCGTCATACATTCGGAGTGTACTCGGACCAACACCGGCTCGTCGTGCTCAATCGGCCTGGCCTTGTCGTCGAGCTGGCCGACACTCCCTTTGCACAACGCCAGGTGCGGCTCAGCCGACGTGACACTCTCGTAGCCAATCAGCGTAAATTCACCATAATCGGTCGGCAGATTGATACAATCGAGGCGCCTGACCTGACTCTCACGCTGCAAGCGGTATTCGACGAGCTTTGCGATCGAGGCGATCCTGAGATTGTGCTTCTCGCAGAACTTCAGCAGTTCCGGCACGCGCGCCATCGAGCCGTCCTCATTCATGACTTCGCAGACGACACCGGCCGGCTTCAGACCTGCCAGGCGCATCAAATCCACCGCGCCCTCGGTTTGTCCCGCCCGGACGAGTACGCCGCCCTCGCGGGCGCGCAGCGGAAAGACGTGGCCCGGACGAACCAGGTCACTCGCTTTGGCGTCATCAGCAATCGCCGCCTGGATCGTCCGCGCCCTGTCGGCGGCACTGATCCCCGTGTTCACTCCTTTGGCGGCGTCAATGCTCACCGTGAACGCCGTCCCGAAGCGGGCCGTATTGTCAACCGTCTGCGGATACAGCCCGAGCGAATCACATTTCTCGGCCGTGAGCGGCAGACAAATCAGACCGCGGCCGAACGTGGCCATAAAATTGACGATTTCCGGCGTCACCTTCTCGGCGGCGCAGACCAAATCCCCCTCATTCTCACGGTCCTCCGCATCGACGAGCACGATCATGTTACCGCGGCGAAGCTCCTCAAGGACCTCCGAGATCTCACTAAATTGTGTTGGCACCTGTCTGTCCCCAGTCAAAGAACCGAGCCGGAACCAAGAGCTCAACGGAGATTTGCAGCCATCCCACCCGTGAGGTTCCGCCGCAGCCTTTAGGTTTTACCGCTTAGCTTCCCGTTTTGTTCGCCAAGCCCTGCTCGTACGCCTCAATATAGCGACTTCCATCGCGGATGTAAATAAGCGTTGCCAAAAGAGCCGTTCCCGCCGCCGACCACCAGAGAACGCGCAGAAACCAAATCCAGCCCAGAAACAAACGGGAAACCTCGGGCGCTATCAAGATTCCGGCGACCATCGACAACTGCAGCGTGGTGGCAAGCTTGCCCACAAAGACAGGGGCAATGTGGATCTTCGACGTAATCAGATAGACGATCACAAAACCGATCAGCAGGAACAGGTCTTTGCCGATGATGAAGACCACAACCGTTGGTGGAAGCAGGAATTCCCCGACGTGGCCGGCCTGCGAGGCCAAGAGCAGGCATGCACTGGTGATAAGCAATTTGTCGGCGATCGGGTCCAGAAAGGCTCCGAGCTTCGTAATCTGATTCTTTCTGCGGGCCAAATAGCCGTCAACACTGTCGCTGACGGCCATCAGCACAAACAGGACAACCGACGCGTACCGCATCCCCTGCCGGCCCGCTTCGCTCAGGGCCGGATCATTTATCTTCAACATGAAGCTGACAAATGGGACAATCAGCAATATCCGAAAAATCGTGATCCGATTGGCCCAGTTTAACCTTACTGTCATCGTTCTTCACCGTAAGCGACCGACGATTCCCTTCCATATTCCCAGTTATCCGAATCACTCCTGAACTGGTCGTAGAGGACACGCCCATAGCGCACAATCAAGGACCAAACCGATTCGGCTGCCAGCAGCCAAGTCCATTTTCCATACTCAGCGAAGGATTATATTACGCACCAGATCACTGCTTGACAAACGAAATAGAGGCATTTTGCCGCCTTAAATTTGTTTGTCTCGAGTCTGCACGGTGATATAATCCAACGCGTAAATCGAGGGCAAGAAAATGGCAGTACTCAATGTGAATATCGATCACGTCGCCACAGTGCGGCAGGCTCGGCTGACCGACGAGCCGGACCCGGTCTGGGCGGCGGCCCAGTGCGAGCTGGCTGGCGCCAACGGCATCACCGTTCACCTGCGCCAGGACAGACGACACATTTGTGACCGGGACGTCCGGCTGCTCAAGGAGACCGTTGCCTGCAAGCTGAATCTCGAAATGTGCATGGCCGAACCGATTGTCAAGATCGCCGAAGAACTCAAGCCGGACCAGGTCACGTTGGTGCCCGAAAAAAGGGCGGAACTAACCACGGAAGGGGGGCTGGATTGTGTGAGCCACAAAAAGCGCCTCGCCGAGGTCGTCAAAAGGATGCACAAAAAACGCATTTTGGTGAGCACGTTCATCGCGCCCGATTCCGAGCAGATTATTGCTTCGGCGCAGACCGGTTGCGATGCAATTGAACTGCATACCGGCATGTACGCCAACGCCAAAGGCCCCAGAGCCGCCAGGAAACGGCTGGCGGAACTGGAGCGTGGCCGCGACCTCGCCGTGGAAAACAAGCTGGTGGTCCATGCAGGTCACGGTCTAACGTATCGCAATGTCGCTGACGTGGCGCGTATTGACGGCCTTTGCGAGTTCAATATCGGCCACAGTATCGTCGCACGAGCGGTCTTCGTCGGAATCGGCCGGGCGACGGCCGAGATGATAAGACTGATTGAGAGGAAGTGAGCTAAAGTGGCTAAAGTGGACTAAAGTGAGCTAAATTCATTATCCATGATTCCAACCTTAGGCACTTTAGTCACTTCAAACTTCAGGCACTTTCGCATAGGAGACGAGCCATGTTTACAGGAGCAATGGTGGCGTTGGTGACGCCTTTCCAGGATGGTGAGATCGACTTTCAGACGCTCGACGAGTTGATCGAATTCCAGGTGGAGGGGAGCATTGATGGAATCGTGCCTGTGGGAACGACCGGAGAATCGCCAACGCTGAGTCACGAGGAGCATAAACTGGTCATCGAGAGAGTTGTCAAAGTTGTGGATGGGCAGGTCCCGGTGATCGCAGGGGCCGGCTCGAACAGCACGGCCGAGGCGATTGAGCTGACCG
>JGI2171J19970_10000898_pt1 | contig 16425 bp, 16 predicted proteins | sample DeeMarSWOR324_28_FD_19970 | JGI IMG/M metagenome (IMG submission 19970) | reverse complement strand
CCCCTTATGTTATAACCAACCTCACCCCCGGCAGCTATACCGTCAGACTGGAAAGCTACCACTACAAATACCGCGAGCAGACGGTGCCGGTCGCCCCCAACGAGACCACCTATATAAACTGGTCACTTACCTACGCCCCCGAGCTGACGCTGACTATCCAGCCCGACGGTGTTATCGGTAAAGACAACTATGTATACGACCCCACACCGGACACTAATTACGGAGAGGACTACGACCTGTACGCCGGCGCCAGGGCGACGGGCATCTGCCGGTCCTATCTGCAATTCAACATAGACGGACTTCCTGAAGGTGCCTTCATATTGAACGCCCGGCTGGGAGTGTACTACTTCTACAACGCTCCCTTTAATCCGGTGCAAATTGGAGCCTATACAGTGCTGGGAAACTGGTCAGAAACCGCGTTAGACTGGAATGACCAGCCGGTGTTCGCCACAGTACCCGCAGGCAGCTACACCTTCCCGGATACACCCACAAACGATTACATCTACATACCCGTTACCGCCACGGTCAGAAAGTGGTGGGACGGCAGCCAGGCCAACTTCGGTGTAATGCTGAAATCCGTAGATGAGGGTGCCTGGGAGGGATGGGTAGGCTTCTACTCTTCCGATGCCATTGCCGCCCGACGCCCTATGTTAAAAATTACCTACTTCGACCCGAACCCATAACCTGACGCCGATAAGAGAGCCTCCCCTAGGGGGAGGCTCTCCCTCTTGCCTCTAGAAGAGGCGTTAAAAGTAAGATGAGCACGACGATTAAGCTTGGCACCGACGGCTTCCCCTCTACTATGACTGCCCATCAGGAAACTGGCCGGGTTCTGGAGTAAGGATAGAAGATGAAAAAACTCCCCCGCAAAACCGAGAAGCCCTGGGGCTTTGAGCTGCTATTTGCCCTGACGCCGAAATACGCCGGCAAGCTCATCTTCATTAAAAAAGGACACCGCCTCAGCCTGCAATACCACGAGAAAAAGGACGAGACCATCTATCTGCATCAGGGAAAGGTGCTGCTGGAAATCGAGGAGAGAGGCAAGATGGTATCAAAGACATTTTTGCCCGGCCAGTCGGTAAGAGTTCCTCCCCACACCCGCCACCGCCTAAAGGCCATAGAGGACGCCACCTTCTTCGAGGTCTCGACCACCGAGCTTGATGATGTGGTCAGGCTGGAAGACGACTACGGGCGGGCTTAACTAAGATTTCTTTAGAACCAGCGCCCCGGTGGGACAGACCGCCACACATTCGACGCAATCAAGGCACCCGGAATCAGCCATCGGCCTATCGGCAAAGGTGGTCATTCGGCGGTTAAAGCCGCGGTGGGCAAAGCCGAGGGCGCCGATGCCCTTACCACGGCAGGCCCAGATACAGCGCCCGCAGAGAACGCACTTGTTGGGGTCATAGCTGAACTCCGGGCTGCTCGAGTCCACCTCAAGATTACGTAGAATCTTCTTAAAACGCCTGGTCTTGAGCTTAACCTTGAGGTGAGCGGCTATATTTTGCAGCTCGCAGGCACCGTTGGCGGGACAGTTGGCACAGTCCACCTCGTTGCTGGCTAACAGTAACTCCAGAGCAGTGCGCGCCAGTCTCAAAGCCGCTTGGCCCCTGGTGTTAACCACCATGCCCTCTTCTACGGTTTCGGTGCAGGCGGTAACCGCTTTACCCTTTATCTCCACCCAGCAGAGGCGGCAGGAGGCGTCTTGAGTCTCTTTCTCACGGAGGGCGCAGAGGTTGGGTATATAGATGCCGTTCTCCAGCGCCGCCCAGAGGACTTTTTGCCCCTGGCGGGCCTTTATATCTTTGCCGTCGATGGTTAAAGATACCGTTTTCATTTCGACTTGGGCACCTCCGGAGGCGACAGCTTGATAATGGCGTTATACTGCGGCGGGCATGAGGTCAGGCAGGTGCCGCACTTAACGCACTTCTCCTGGTCGATGATTTTATAGCGCTTCTTGGGGTGGCTGGATATGGCTTCCACGGTGCAGGTGCCGACACAGGCGTCGCAGGTGAGTTCGCACTTCTCGGGTATGATGTAGTAGGCGATAAGCTCCTGACACATCAGCGCCGGGCACCGTCCTTCCAGGATATGAGCCTCATACTCGTCGCGGAAATAGCGCAGGTTAGTCAGTATCGGGTTGGGCGCCGTCCTTCCCAGACCGCAGAGCGAGCCCGCTTTGATGTCTTCGGCCAGCTCGGTAAGCGTATCTAAGTCTTTGATTTCGCCCTTGCCCTTGGTAAACTCGCCCAAGGTTTCCAGCATCTGCCTGGTACCCAGGCGACAGAAGGTGCACTTGCCGCAGGACTCGCGCTGGGTGAACTCCAAAAAGTAGCGGGCTATCTCCACCATACAGTCTTCTTCATCGAGGACAATCATACCCCCCGAGCCCATCATCGCCCCGGCCTGAGTCAGGGAGTCGAAGTCAATGGGCAAGTCCAGAGCCGATTCGGGCAGGCAGCCGCCCGAAGGCCCGCCGATTTGCACCGCCTTGAAGCTCTTGCCTTTGGGGATGCCGCTGCCGACATCGAAGACGACCTGGCGCAGGGTGGTGCCCATGGGAACCTCGATGAGCCCGGTGCTGACCACCTTTCCCGCCAGGGCGAAAACGGCGGTACCGGGGCTGTCTTTGGTACCGATAGCGGCAAACCATTTAGCGCCTTTATCGATTATGTGGCGGATAAATGCCAGCGTCTTAACGTTGTTGATAAGCGTCGGCTGACCGTAGAGACCACTGACGGCGGGGTATGGGGGGCGGTGGCTGGGAGTGCCTGCCTTGCCTTCTAACGAGGCGATAAGGGCACTCTCCTCGCCGCAGACGAAGGCGCCCGAGCCCTCAAATAGCTTTATGTCAAAGCTGAAGTCGCTGCCCAAGATATTCTTGCCCAGCAGATTGAGTTTCTTTGCCTGACGCAGGGCAATTTGAGTTCTATGCGCCGCCAGCGGGTACTCGGCGCGGACATAGATATAGCCCTGTTGAGCGCCGACGGCGTAGCCAGCGATGAGCATGCCCTCAATGACGGAGTGGGGGTCGCTCTCCAGGATAGCCCGGTCCATAAAGGCACCGGGGTCCCCCTCGTCGCCGTTGCAGATAACGTATTTGGTTTTAGCCGCAGTATCTCGACAGATTTGCCACTTTTCCCCGGCGGAGAAGCCAGCACCACCCCGCCCCCTCAGGCCCGACTCTTTGACCTCGGCAATGACCTTCTCTGGCGTAATTTGCAGCGCTTTCGCCAACGCCGCGTAGCCACCATTGGCGACGTAGTGCTCTATGTCCTCGGGGTCGATGAAGCCGCAGTTCTTGAGGATTATTTTTTGCTCGAACTGGGCGCGGGGGAAATCGGCCAGGCTGGGAACAAGCTCGCTGGCCTCAAGGGCACCGAGGACGAACTCCAGGCAGGGATCGTCGCCCAGGATAAACTCCTTGACCAGCCGGCGGGCGATAACGGCGTTGACCTGTTGGTAAACGATGGGGGGATGCGGGGGCTTGGAGATGACAACAATCGGCTCGGCGTAGCAGTGCCCCATGCAGCCGACCACGAAGACGGGGCAGTCAAGGTTTTGCTTTTTGAGCTCGCTCTTGAAGGCGCGCAGCACCTCAAGGGCGCCGGCGGCACGGCCGCAGGTGGCGGCGCCCACCATTATGACCGCTTTAGCTCCCTGAAGCTCCTGCCAGCGTGCTTCAGCCTGGCGCTTTATCTCATCGAAGGTCGCCGCCTTTGGTTGCCCAGTTTTCAACGTTTCTCTTTTTCCCGCCCGAAAGCGAGCAGTATGCCATCCACCTTGGTCGGTTCCACCTGACCCTCGGGCTTATCGTCGACCACCGTCACCGGCGCCATGACGCAACAACCGACGCAGGCAACAGTATCCAGGTCGAACTCGCGGTCGGGGGTGGTCTGCCCCCGGTCAATCTTGAGTCTGCGCTTCCATGCGTCCAGAGTTATGTAACCGCCCTTCATGTGGCAGGCGGTGCCCAGACATACTCTTATCGAGTGCTTGCCCGGAGGATTGAGGCGAAACTGGTTGTAAAAGGTGACCACGCCGTAGACATCTATCTCGTGGGTATCGAGAAAGCGGGCAATCTCGGCCATGGTCTGGCTGGGCAGATAGCCCAGCTCCTTCTGTACATTCTGTAATATGGGGATAAGGTTGCCCCTTTTGCGGCCGAAGCGGTCTATAACCCGCCTCGTCACCTGTCCGACCTTAGCCTGTTCCTTCATCGTGTTGAATTATATGACAGCCAGCTTGTTGGCGCAACCAAACAAAGAAAAAAGGGGCTGGGTTTCAAAACCCAGCCCCCGCTTTTATCGAGTCGAGTTATTTAGAGTTTGACCTCGGGCAGTTCCAGCTGTGCTTTCCTTACTTCCTCCTCGGGATAGGCGTAATCCACCAGCTCGCCCGACATGTATTTCTCATAGGCAGACAGGTCAAAGTGCCCGTGCCCGCTGTGGGCGATGAGGATGGTCTTGGACTTACCCTCTTCCTTGCACTTGAGGGCTTCGTCGATAGCCACCCTGAGGTCGTGGCAGGGCTCGGGACCGGTGATGATGCCCTCGGTGCGGGCAAACTGTATCCCGGCCTCAAAGACCTTGGTCTGGGGCACAGCCACCGCATCGATGAAACCGAGCCTGTGCAGGTGACAGACGATGGGCGCCATGCCGTGGTAGCGCAGTCCGCCGGCGTGGATGGGAGGCGGGATGAAACCGTGGCCCAGGGTGTACATCTTGACGATAGGGCCCATACCGACGGCATCGCCATAGTCAAAGGCATACAGCCCCTTGGTCACGGTGGGACAGCTCTCCGGCTCGACGCAGATGATTTGCAGGTCCTTTTTCTTTCCGCTGAGCTTATCCCGAATCCAGGGCAGGAACTGCCCGGCGAAGTTGGAGCCGCCGCCGATACAGCCGACGATAATGTCGGGGTAGGCATCAGCCATCTCCATCTGTTTTATGGTCTCCTCACCGATGATGGTCTGGTGCAGCAAAACGTGGTTGACCACGCTACCCAGTGAGTAGTGGGTATCTTCGCGGGATACGGCGTCCTCCACCGCCTCACTGATAGCCAGCCCCAGGCTGCCGGGACAGTCGGGCCACTTTTCCAACATACCCTTTCCCACCTTGGTATCGGTGCTGGGGCTGGGAACGCAGTTAGCCCCCCAGAGCTCCATGGCGATGCGCCTATAGGGCTTCTGGTCGTAGCTTATCCTGACCATGTAGACCTTAATCTCGATGTCGAAAAGGGCTCCAGCGAAGGCCAGGGCACTGCCCCACTGGCCAGCACCGGTCTCGGTGGTAATACGCTTGATGCCTTCCTTCTTGTTATAGTAGGCTTGGGCAACAGCCGTATTGGGCTTGTGGCTACCCGCTTGGTTCGTCCCCTCGTATTTGTAGAAAATCTTGGCCGGCGTGTCCAGCGCTTTCTCCAACCGATAGGCACGGTGCAGAGCCGTCGGCCGCCAGGTGCGGTAAATCTCCAGTATCTCTTCGGGGATTTCGATGTAGCGGTCGGTGGTGTTCACCTCCTGCATTATGCACTCCATGGGGAATAACGCATGCATGAACTCCGGAGTCGCCGGCTCTTTGGTCATCGGGTTCAGGGTCGGCGGCAGCGGCTCGGGCAGGTCGGCCTGGACGTTATACCACTTGGTCGGCATGTCCTTCTGGTCGAGAAAAAACATTGATCTTTCCATATTGTCCTCCTTTGAGTTTTAAATAGACCTGGGTTCTGTAAACTAAAAAAGCCCCTTCTTAAAGGGGCGAGAGGGCTACTCGCGGTGCCACCCTTCTTGGCCAGATGCCAACTGACCATCTCTTTGGGTATCGGATTTCTCCGATACACTGGGGTCTGATAACGCTCCCCTGGCGACAAAGCCTACTAGTATATTACTTTCGGTTCGCAGCTCCCAAGCCCATTCAGCCTCGGCGCTGGCGTCGGCTCACACCCTACCCGACTCTCTGTGCCCCGCTTCAAAGCCTACTAGTCTTGTTCACAGCCTTTGCTTTATTTCGCCCGATTATATGCTAATATGCTTAAGCTGTCAATAGCCAGGGGCACTTGTAAGTCGAAGCGTTAGGGCATATAATACCAGCAAATGGTGAAGGGTTATCTTCTCATCAAGCTGATCCCAGGTTTAGAAGCCAGCGCTCTATCCCAGATTCGCGCTATTCCCGGAATCACCGATGTAAACCTGGTTTTCGGACAGTGGGACGCCATAGCCACCGCCGAAGCCAAGTCCCTTTTCGAGCTCTCCAAGGTAATCGTGGGTGAACTGCGTAGCATCCAGGGAGTCCAGGACACCACCACCCTGGTGCAGGGCGAACTGTAGACCGAAGGGACGAAAGCAGTGCCGCGGACGAGGGCCATGCCCACACATAGCGTCGGGCTTCACTAGCGAAAAGGAATATAAGATGCCACCCATAGTTTCCATCGTCGGTAAATCAGAGTCGGGAAAAACCACCCTGATGGAAAAACTCCTCGGTGAGCTGAAATCAAGGGGCTACCGGGTGACCACGGTAAAACACACCGCCGAGAAGCTGAGCTTTGATGAGCCGGGCAAGGATAGCTGGCGCCATATTCAGGCAGGGAGCGAAGCTGTACTCATAAGCTCCCCAGACAAGATGGTGCTCATCAAGCCCACCAGCGCCAAGATTAGCCTAGAGCAGATAGCCCACTTAATCGGCGAGGACTATGACATTATACTCACCGAAGGCTTTAGCCAGGGCAATGCCCCCAAGATCGAGGTACACCGCAAAAAGGCCGGCCCGCCCCTGACCTCGTTGAAAAAGCTCATCGCCATCGCCACCGACGAACCGCTGGATACCAAGGCCCGGCAGTTCTCGCTAGAGGACACGAAGGGCCTGGCCGACCTACTGGAAAAGGGCTTCATCGAGCCGCAGCGGGAGCGGGTTACTCTCTACGTTAACGATACACCCATAGCCTTAAGTAAATTCCCCAAACAGGTCGTGGCCAATATTCTCCTGGCTCTGGCATCATCCCTCAAGGGCGTGAAGAGGATTAAAAGCCTGGATTTCTTCTACCGCAAGCCCTGAAGTGCCCCCACCCCATTTTATATCTTTTCCCACCCACCGCCCTTTTAAGGTATTAAGAGGGGTTACACCCCTCTTAAAAACACCCCAAAGGGGACGTCAGTTCCATGTCTTTTGGGGGAGTCCAAGAGGGGGCGAAGCCCCCTTTTGAAAGACTTCTGTTGGGTGGGCAGGGTGGGAAGTAAAAACGTTCGCTATCAAGGTCTGAGGTATGGGTAAAAGCAGCCAGGTTGTCTAACCCTCTCTCCCGTGCTAAAATCGTCAGAAGCTATGACGCCAGAAAGCGAATTGCACCTGCGCCAGCTTACCATAGACGAGGCACTGTTCAAGCTCGATAAATACCTGAACGACGCCTTCATGGCCGGCTTATCGACAGTAAGTATAATTCATGGCAAGGGTACGGGTGCCCTGCGCCAGGCCGTCCGGAAAAAGCTCGATAACCACCCCCTGGTCGAATCTTACCGCCCCGCTGGTTACGGGGAGGGGGGTGCCGGGGTTACCATTGTTGAACTAAGCAGTAAATAATTAAGGGGGTAACATGGCCAAGAAACAATATCGCCAGAAAACATCGGGGAGCAGAGGCCAACTGGGTCCCTACCCCATGGAAAGGCTGAAAAGGGTTGACCAGCCCACCACCCGAATCACCGACAATATCCCCAGATTTGACGAGCGAGAGCACGGTTTCGCCCGCGCCATGCGTGGTGATTTCGGCCCCAATCCCGCCAAGGAATTTGAACGCTTTATCAACAAATTCCCCCTAGGGGCAGCTTTCGCCCGCATAATGGGCCACATGGTCCCGCTGGTCGAAGGTGAGGTAGCCCAGGCCAAATCCCCCCTCCCTAAAGACCCACAGGCCTTAAGCCAGCACATAAAGCAACTGGGCTATTTCCTGAGGGCCGATATTGTCGGCATCTGCCGCCTGCCGCAGTATGCCGTCTACAGCCACGGTCTGGCCGGCAATCCGGTGGAGCTTGACCACAAATACGCCATCCTGCTGGTGGTGGACCAGGATTATGACACCATGCTCGGTTCTACGGGGGATGACTGGATTTCCGGCTCCCAGAGCTTCATCGGATACTCAGCCAGCGCTTTTATGGCCTGTATTATGGCCGACTACATAAGAAAGCTGGGGTACTCGGCCCGAGCTCACCACGTCTTCAATTACCAGGTATTGGTTGTGCCCCTGCTTCTCCTGGCCGGTATCGGTGAGATGTGCCGGGCTGGCATTGTGCTTAACCCGTTTCTGGGAACCCGCTTCAAGGCAGCAGTGGTTACCACCGACCTGCCACTTGAGCCGGATAGCCCGGTTGACTTTGGCCTCCAGGAGTTTTGCCGGAAGTGCCTGAAGTGCGCCACTGAATGCCACGCCAAGGCTATCCCTGATGGCGACAAGGTTATAATAAACGGCTATGAAAACTGGCGATTTGATGCCGACCGTTGCAGCAAATACCGGGTTAGCAATCAGGGTGGCTCGTCATGCGGCCGCTGCATCAAGGTCTGCCCCTGGAATAAGCCTGAAGGATGGACCCACGATCTAGTAAGGTGGATGGTGAAACAGACCCCATTCCTGGACAGCTTCCTGGTCAAGATGGACAATGTCTGGGGCTACGGCAAACGAGACAAGAAATACAAATGGTGGCTTGACCTGGAGGAAACGGACGGAGTTATAAAAAGCGCCAAAAAATCGAACTGAGGCGGCTGCACTGCCAAAACCTTAAAAAAGAAAGGAGAGTGGACATGAAGCAGCGTGCTAAACACCAAGACCTCGACGAACTCAAGTCATCGCCGGCAGCGGAACGGAAACTGCCCTGGTGGATAAGGGAAGTCGATAAACCCACCGTGGAGATAGACTGGGGCCAGATGAAGCGCTTCGACTCAAGCAATATCATGTTCGCCAATGGTTTTGCCCAGGCGATAGGTCCCGAGAACGCCATGAAGCTGGGGGGAGGTGCTATGGCCAGGGGTAAACAAACTATAGTTGAAAATGAGCCGGGGTTCAGCCTGAGGGAGAAGGCGCTGGTCGCCGGCGGATTTGTAACGTCACTCATGACGATGGAACATTCCTTCCTGGGTCCTGGTATTATTGTTCCCTTCAACATGTCGGGCATACCCGACGAATTTGAATACCCCCGCTACGAGGGTACACCCGAAGAAAATACGCGAATGGTACGGGCGGCGGCTAAGTTTTTCGGGGCTGCCTCCGTAGGCATGGTCGAGCTTGACGAGAACACTCGCAAACTATTCTACGCTAATGATGCTTGGCCGTGGGATGGCAGAAAGTGGGAGTTTGAAGATGTAGATAAAGCTTACGAGGATAAGAAGAAAAAGGTGATACCCTATAAGGCGCAATGGGTCATCGTCTATACCATCCGTATGTCTCCACCCGCCCTGGCGACAGCACCGACGGCACTCTCAACCGCCGCCTCCTCGATAGGCTATTCTGAAGGCACTTCAGTCCAGCTCCGCCTCCAGCAGTTCATAACCAGGCTGGGCTACCAGTGTTTGGCCGACGGCAACATGGGCACCTCGGGCAATAGCCCCGGCTTTGGCGTGCTGGCCGGCCTTGGTGAGCTCAGCCGCTTAAACCGAATGATTTCGCCGAGGTGGGGTCCGCTGGTGCGGGTATTTAAGGTAATCACCGACCTGCCACTTGCTCCCACCAAGCCGATAGATGCCGGTATATTCCGCTTCTGCCGTAACTGCAAGAAATGCGCCGAGTTCTGTCCCACCAATGCCCTCAGTATGGAAACGGAGCCCACATGGGAGATACAAGGACCCTGGAACAACCCCGGAGTCAAGACATACTACGAGAAAGCTCCCAACTGTTTTTCACAGTGGCTGAAAATAGGCGGGCACGATTGTGGTATCTGCCTGGCTAGTTGCCCATTCTCCAAGCAGGACAAATCATTTATACATATACACGATTTTGTCCGGCAAATTATAGCCACCGCGCCGGCGTTCAACGGAATGTTCCGCAAACTGGACACCGACCGCGGTTATGGTAAAGACGCCGAAGAATGGTGGGAACTCGACCTGCCACCGCACGGCTATAAAAACACGCAGGGGATGTAGTATAAATCTCGGTTAATTGAACGAAGGTGAGTTTTTGGCTATAATGGCTATACTCCCCAACGTGGTGAGTGTAGCCTAGTGGTCTAAGGCGCCAGGTTGTGGCCCTGGAGATCGAGGGTTCAAATCCCTCCACTCACCCCATCCATTGAGCGCCTATAGCTCAGCGGATAGAGCATCGGTCTTCGGAACCGAGGGTCGTGGGTTCGAATCCCTCTAGGCGCATGCCCGAGTTATCATTGTTTGCCAACATTTTGCCAACATTCCTCTCGCCGAGCCAAGGCCTAAGAAGCTTATCAAAACGTTCCGCCGCCGTCTTACCCATGCCAGGCAAAAGATGGCCATAGGTATCAAGCGTAATCCCGATATTAGCATGCCCCATACTCTGGCTAATTACCTTGATATTTACTCCCGCCGCCATCATGACCTCTAAGGTGGATAACTTCAACAACTACGTGAAGGGCTATATTGAGCGCATCCGTGACCTCATACCCAAGGAAGCGTTGGAGGAGGAGCGCAAGGCTATAGAGTATGGCAGCCAGCAGTCGATAATCTGAGACTGCTATAGTAATTAACCAGGTATAATAAGGTCGAGATAAGGTCTCGACCCTCTTTTTTACCCTCTATGACTGAACAAAAGCCTCTTTTGTGACCTAAGGATAACAACCCAAGCTAATGTTACTTCGCACATCATTAAGGAGATGACGATAATACCCAAATATGACATCAATGTGATGAAACCGCTATGACCTACCGAACATTAGTCGAGTCATAGTTGTGGCAGTTAAGTCGCTCAAAGCCATATCCGACAGCAAAGCCTACCCCATTGGCCTCACCACTGTTTTATTCGGTATACTGATATATTTGCCGCTTCAGCTCAGAAGACCACGCCGTCCTTGAGGGTGGCCGTAATGACATAGCTCTCCCAGCTCGGCTCGCCCTTGCAGATATCGGTAACTCCCGTCTTGTACAGGTCCGACTTCAGGTACTGATCCAGGAGTTCCTGGGACTCCCATACCAGAAAGGCCCCTTGGTCGTAATTATCGGGGTTCATAAAGAAGGTCTTCTCCTTGAGTCCGGGGACCTTCTTGTAAGCCTCCACCATGTTGGCCAAGTGGTTCCTGACGGCATTCTCGTCCATCTGGCTTTTGACCTCATCCTTAAGTGTGAAGAGAATCCTAACGCCTATCATTGTTTACTCATCCTTTCCTGCTGTTACTACATGGCTATTATAGCATACGAGGAGAAACGAGATTAATCCATACCCCTGCCGCATTTTTCGTGAGTAACATTCTGACGGATTGTTACCCCGTTGCACATTCCTGACAATTGTTACCTGTATGCCCAGGGGTTCACCTCAGTCTCAAAGAATTGACAAGTATATATAGTGGTAGTTAAACTCAAGTCACGATACATAAAATGACAAAAAATAGCATATCGTTTTAGAGAGGGGGCTCTGAAAGAAGATCTCTGGAGCCTTTAAATCTTAGACGGTGATTATGCTCTCTTTCTTTATAGTGCGCGAGCTGAAGCTCATCATAAGGAGTCGTGAAAGTGGGTGAGCCAAACATAGAAGAGATGAAGACCAGAAGGGACGTTGAAGGCCTGACAAAGGCTTTAAAGGATAAAGATTGGTCTGTTCGAAGGGAAGCAGCAGTGGCTCTCGGAGAGATAAAAGACGCCAGGGCAGTGGAACCTCTCATCTGGGCTCTGAAGTATGAGAAAAAGAGTCCTAGACTGGTAACAACAGTAGCCTGGGCTCTTAGCAAGATAGGAGCACCTACGGTGGAACCTCTCATCCGGGCTCTGGAGGATAAGAGTAAGAACGTCCGACTGGCAGCAGTATGGGCTCTTGGGGAGATAAAGGATTCCAGGGCGGTGAGGCCCCTCGCCCAAATGGTGGAACCCCTCATCCAGGCTCTGGAGGACAAATATTGGTCTGCTCGGGGGGCAGCAGGAGGCGCTCTTAATAAGATAACGGATTCCAAGGCGACGGGGCCCCTCATCCAAGCTCTAATGAGTGAGGATTGGGATGTTCGACTGGCAGCCGCAGGAGCTCTTAAAAAGATAAGGGGTTCCAGAGCGGTGGAACCCCTCAACCAGGCCCTGAAGGATAAAGATAGCCGTGTTCGAGAAGCTGCGCAGGAGGCTCTGGATAAGCTTAAGGGCAAAGAAGCTAAAAACAAGCAGCCGTAGAGACTCTAGGACGGATAAAGTGGCAATCTAAATATATGTCTTGATGAAGAGGAAGCAAGATGAAACCATTCGTTATCTTTCCGGCCAGAAATGAGGCCGAGACCATAGCCCGGTGCATTGAAATCGCTAAAAAGAGCAAATACGAGCCAGAGGTGCTGGTAGTTGACGGCAACTCGACAGATAAAACTAAGGCGGAGGCTAAGAGGGCTGGTGCCATAGTGATAAAGCAAAGCCAGGGAGTCTTCCCGGCTAAAGGTATCGCCATAAAAGACGGTCTCAAGGAGGCTTTTAGCTTGGGAGCGGATTGCATCATGTTTCTGGATGCCGATATTGTCAATCTGACGCCGAAATGGGTTGACCTGCTTGCCGAGCCNGTGATTGATAATGCCTGCGATATGTCCCGCGGTTATTACCNGAGAGCCAACTACGACGGTGCTGTTACCAAACTGGTGGCCAAGCCACTGTCCTGGGTCTTCTTTCCTGAGGTCTCCCATTTCAATCAACCCCTTTCCGGTGAAATATGTGCCACCTCCGGGCTCTTCAAGACCTTAATTAAGGGCCGAGATTGGCCCGATGGCTGGGGTATAGATATCTGGTTGTTAATAGAAGCCGCTATGAAGAACTATGATATTGCTGAGGTATATTTAGGAACCAAAGTACACACCTCCAGGCAGGATTACCAGAGAGACGTGGTCCGACTGAGTAAGATGGCAGAACAGGTATCAGTTACTATTTTCAAAGAAGCGATAAAATACAAACGCGTAGACAATCTAAAAAGCCTAAGATAAAAGCCGCCGCTAAAAGCTCTCTATAATATAGCGGAGTACGTTTAGGATTACTTAAATTCGTCAACCGGTGACTTCAGCAGGATTAACTACCGTCGACCTTGCTAAGCAGCAGGCTTTCCATGAGCTCAGAGAGTTTTATAGTAGCCGCTCCGATCACCTTATCTGCCCCCCCGTAATAGACAAACATACGGTCATCGATTACTACGGCACCACAGGGGAAGACAACGTTGGCTACATGTCCTTCCCTTTCGTAGGACATCTCCGGCTCAAGCAGGGGCGCTCTCCGGCGGGCGATAACGAGCGTCGGGTCATCGATATCAAGCAGGGCGGCACCGACATCATAGTGCAATTTAGGGTCGTGTGGTTGCGCTTTGGCGACGAAATGATATAGAAGTAGCCATCCCTCCTTGGTTTCAATCGGTGGTGCCGATACGCCGATTTTTTCCACTGGTATCGGCTCCTGCTGCGAGCTCATGATAACGTTACCTCTTAGCCAGTCGTTGTCAGCAAAGCTCAGGCTGTCCCTGAAGTCTAGCCAGATGCTGGTGCCGAGACGGTGGAGAAAGGCGTATTTGTCCTTTATTTTGCGGGGGAAGAGAGCGGCATTTTTATCCATAGTTCGTGGACGTGAAATCAGCACCGGTTTAGCCCACTTCCAGTTCTTAGACAGGAAATCATCTAGGGCGATAGAGGTCAACGCCACCCGGGGCATGTTCTTACCGTTAAAGGCAGTGTAGCACATATAGACTGTGGAACCGAGCTTAGTTAGCCTAGGGTCCTCGCACCCCGAGTTGCCGCCGGCCACCAGCTTCTGTTCAAAGTCCTCACGGGGCACGTAAATCGGCTTGTCATAGCGCTCACTAAAGTTGAACCCGTCCTGACTAGCGGCATATCCTAGTACCGAGGTATTATCTTCTGACATCGCCCGATAGACTAAGTGGACTTTGTCACCTTCATAAAGAGCGGCAGGGTTGAAAACTGCCTTAGCCTCCCAGGAGTGCTTCGGTTCCGGCTGGATAACAGGGTTGGCGAAGAAGCGCTCCAGTTTTACTGTTTCTATTTCAGTCTCAAGCATATTTTCTATAACCGTGCTTAACTTGGCAGTGGCTAAGGCACAGGTGGTGTCAGCGGCGCCGTAGTAGAGGTGTATAGTACTGCCTCTCAATAGAGCCCCCGTGGGAAAGATTACATTGGGCACCTTTCCGTATGTCTCGTATACTGCCTGCGGCACCAGCCATGGCTTTTCCGTCCGGGCTAAAATGCGGGCAGGGTTCTCCAGGTCAAGCAGCACCCCCTCAATGCCGAAGGTAGCTGGTGGCGAAAGATAGTTCTGGATGTAGGAATAGATTAAAAGCCAGCCGTGTTGGGTGCGAATGGGTGGGGCACCGACTTCAACCTGGTCCTGGGGTAAACGCTGTAAAGGCAGGACATGGTCTTCCAGAAAAGCATACCAGCCCTCCCAGTATTCAGGAGCCCAGATTTGGTCTTCGCGGTCAAAAAAGGCGAGCCCGATTTTGGATGGTGGTTTATCGGTGTTGACCGAAAGCAGGGCGGCGAGCTTGCCCCCGATTTTCCCTGGGAAAAGCGCCATGGCTTTGGAGTTAAAGGTAGTAACGGGATATTTAGCCTCAATTTGCCGGCAGTCCGGGCTGACGGCTAGGCCGACCCTGATGCCATCAGCACTAAAAGGATAGGTCGAGAGTGCGGTGTAGAAAATATAGAACTTATTGCCGACTCTCGTCACCCGTGGATCTTCACAGCCGAAACGTTCCCAGTCGTACTCCGGCTTGATGAACTGCCTTCGATGCTTAAAGTGGGCGCCATCGGTACTAAGGGCGTGGCCGATGGTGGAGAGATTCATATCAACACCCTGGACTCTCTGGCGCCTAGCCAAGGCGCGGTAGAAGATATGGATGCGCTTGCTGTGGATGATGGGACAGCCGTTGAAAGTCGCTTCGGATTCCCAGTCATTCTCCTCGTCGGGCAGTAGGACAGGATTCTCTTCGGAACGCTTAAACTCGCTCATATATTTTTACCCATTCATTTGCCCGCTTTCCTTTTTCGGCTCCGGTGCTGGGAGTGACTATCTTTTGGGTGGAGTGAAGGGATATCAGCCGTCGTCCCGGTGTGGATAAGCTGTTCCAGCAGTCTCTCCAGCTTTATCGAGGCTGTGCAGACCACCCTATCGGCACCTCCGTAATAGATGAAGAGCCGCTTTCCGATAACTACAGAGCCGCAGGGGTAGACCACATTTGATTTTAAGCCCCTGGTTTCATACCATGCCTTAGGTTCCAGAATCGGCTCCGGCGACCGCGTCAGGACTCTAGTCGGGTCCTTTTGGTCAAGGAGCATAGCCCCTATCTTGTAGCTACCCGGAGCCTGCTCCCCGACTGCATGGTAGATGAGAAGCCATCCCTCCTCTGTCTTAATCGGCGGCGGCCCGGCGCCTACCTTCCGGCTGTCCCAGTAGTCCGCCCGCGTTCCTATCCTAAATTGCCCTTTCAACCATTCCGTTCTGCCGTCAAAGTCCAGGTCGTCTAAAAAATCGATCAGGATGTCAGGGAAAATGCGGTGGAAGATGACGTATTGGCCATTCACCTTCTCTGGCAGGATACAGGCGTTCTTATCGATAACCCCTGGTGGTGAGATAAGCACGGGCTTTCGCCACTGCCAGTTTTTAGCCAGAAAATCATCGCAGGCTATTGAGCTCAGGGCTAAACGAGGAGGGCTATAACCGTCAAAGGCGACGTAGGTCATAAAAACCCTGTCATCAATTCTGGTCAGCCTAGGGTCTTCGCAACCCCCCACCCAGCCTCCACCGGAAACGTAACTGCTGGCATAAGGAAGAGGGGGAGGCAAAGAATCTGGGCGAACGCCTTCAAAGGGCTCTCTAGGTATATAGATGGGTTCTTCCAGCCGTTCGTCGAAATGAAGACCGTCAGGACTGGAAGCATAGCCCAGGACCGAGACATCTTCATCGCCGATGGCCCGGTATACCAGGTGCACCCTGCCGGCCTCATAGAGAGCGCCGGGGTTAAATACGGCCTTAGACTCCCACCAGTGCTCTAGTTCCGGTTCAAGGATGGGATTGCCTTCAAACCTTTCCATGACCAAACGAGGTCGTGCCATTTCCCTACCTCTTTAGCGCCGTACCTTGCTCTGCCTTCAGCCCTTTCTCCACTACAGAGTATAGCTGGTTAGTTGTTCAGGGTAAAGTAGCAAGTCACAAAAGTCCAGATTGTGCAACACTTGTGTGAAAGCGAGCCTTTGCCCAAGTTCGCCTGCGAGAATTCCTATATCAAGCCTCAGCCTAGATTTTTGAACCT
>JGI2171J19970_10000890_pt1 | contig 16486 bp, 16 predicted proteins | sample DeeMarSWOR324_28_FD_19970 | JGI IMG/M metagenome (IMG submission 19970) | reverse complement strand
TTTTTTAAAAATTCTAAAAGGATAAATATCTCATATTAACTAAGAAATTTTTTACAATATTTTACCATTTATGGTATAATATTTAAATAGTATATATTATGTTGTTTTATTAATGGAGGCTTATATATTGACAAAACAAAGAAGTTTATTTAATAAATTATCTATAATTTTTATAATTTTTTTATTCATTGGTATGAGTGTTATTTCATCAACTGGAAATTTTATTAAAGATGGTTATAAGTATACAGAAAATTGTATACGAAAAACATATTTTATAGATGGAAATGATACTACGCCACCTTTTACAAATTGTACATTTGATCCAGATGAACCTGATGGTGAAAATGGTTGGTATATAGGTAATTTAACCGTAGAACTTACTGCGGAGGATGATTTGTCAGGTGTTAAAGAAATAAGAATCTCAATTTGTGGTAACCCAGAAATAGTATTTCCTGGAAATTATGTACGTTTCTTTTTCGATGAAGATTATAAGGATTTTTATATAGATTATTGGGCTATTGACAATGCTGGTAATGTTGAAATTAATAAAAGATTCTACGTTAAAATGGATAAAACATCACCTGATATAGATATTACCTTTGAAGTTAATCATTTATACTTTTTTAGAGAATTAAGATTTAATTTTTCTACAAAAGTAACAGATTTTATTAGTGGAATAGATCGGGTTGAATTTTATAGAAATAATATTCATCAAAAAACTGTTAAAGATCCTGATAATAGATATTATTGGATTTGGAAACCTACAAATTACGAAACAATTAAAGGTATTATTTTTATGCCAAAAATTACTTATGACTCTGTAAAGTTTTATTCATTATTTGTAACAGTGACATTTAGTGGATTTTGGGGTGATTTTTATGCCTATGTTTATGATAAAGCTGGAAATATGAATACTGATAAAATTTCTCCAAGTCATCCAGTAGGTCTTTATGACTATTTATTATTTCAAAATATTACAATTCCAAATAACTATTCAGGTCATATTGGAAGATTCTTTATAGACGTAAAAATTAATAGGTAACAATAATTTTTATTAAAAAATATTTGTTTGTTTAATAAAAGAATTTAAAATCCATACTTACCAACAAGTGGTACAAAGGCACAGCCACCTAGGTTCTTTGAATGTATTTTGTCTTTTACTTTTTCAATTAATTCTAATTGACAAAACATTCTTCCAACTGGTATCATTAGTTTTCCACCATCTTTCAATTGGTCAATTAATGGTTGTGGTATATCTGGTGCTGCGCATGTAACATATATCCTATCATAAGGGGCATATTTTTGTAGTCCCTCTGATCCATCTCCAATTTCTATTGTAACATTTTCAATTTTTGTTTTTTCCAAGTTTTTTTTAGCGTTTTCACCTAGAGACGNAAATCTTTCAATTGAATATACATGCCCTTTATTTCCTACAAGTCTTGACACAATTGCTGCATGATATCCTGAGCCTGCTCCAATTTCTAGTATCTTTTGTCCTTTTTTTATGTCTAACCCTTCAACCATAATTGCAACCATGTGTGGTGCAGAAATGGTTTGACCATTTCCTATTTCAAGAGGTGAATCGATATATGCATAATTTTTAATATTTTCAGGAACAAACTCCTCCCTTTTAACTTCTAAAAATGCTTTTTCTACCTCTTTTGATTTGATTCGTCTCTCTAATATTAGTTGTTTAACTAGATTAATTCTTTTTTCTTCATAAGTCATATTTTAATATAAAAAAGATTATTAGTATTTAAGAATGTTTAATTTTGGACCATAGTTATAATATTTATATATAAATTATGTTTTACTCCCCATATCTATGAGAAAAAAAGCAGTTATTGCACTGGGTGGAAATGCATTAATAAAAGAAGGACAAGAAGGAACTATTTATGAACAGTTTGAAAATACTCGCAATATTTCAAAATCAATTGTTGAAATCATTAAGAAAGGATGGGACGTTGTTGTAACCCATGGAAATGGACCACAAGTAGGTGCAATTCTTCTTCAAAACGATCTAGCAAAGGATGTTACTCCTCCAATGCCCCTTGGAATCTGTGTTGCTGAAAGCGAAGGATTTATTGGGTATATGATTCAGCAGTGTTTATCCAATGCCTTGAAAAAAGCAAAAATAAACAGATCTGTTGTAACCTTGATTACTCAGGTTCTTGTTGATGAAAATGATACTTCTTTTAAAAATCCTACAAAACCAATTGGACCATACTATTCAGATGATGAGGTTGAAGAAATAAGACAAGAGGGCTTTCAAGTTAAAAAAGAAGCTGATGGATGGCGGATAGTTGTACCATCACCAGATCCAAAATCTATTGTAGAAGGAGAAATAATAAATAAAATGCTTGATGATGATATTTTAGTTATTGCATCTGGAGGAGGCGGTATGCCAGTAATTGAAAAAGAGGGATGGGGTCTTGATGGTCTTGAGGCAGTAATTGACAAGGATTTGGCATCAGAAAGGGTTGCTGAGGCAATAAATGCTGAACTATTACTTATTTTAACAAATGTTGAAAAGGTTTATATTAATTACAGAACTAGAAATGAAAAACCACTTGATAATGTTAAATTGAAGGATTTAAAGAAATATTATAGTGAAGGTCATTTTCCTTTAGGTAGTATGGGTCCAAAAATACTTGCTGCCATAAGATTTCTTGAAGCAGGTGGTAAAAAAGTGATAATATCTGATGTTGAAAAAGGATGGGAGGCATTCATCGGAAAAACCGGTACACATATAATAAAATAATCAACAGTTGTTTTTATAAAACAATTATTCATTTCGATTTTTTAAATATGGATACATCTCAAATTGAAAAACAAATAAAAGATATTGAAGATGAAATCTTCAATACTCAAAAAAATAAGGCAACAGAGCGGCATATTGGAAAACTCAAGGCTAAACTTGCAAAGCTTCGAGCAGAGGTTGACAAAAGGAAAAGTGCCTCTGTAAAAGGAAAAGGTTTTGCAATTAAGAAATCAGGTGATGCAACCGTTGGTCTTATTGGTTTTCCTAGTATAGGAAAAAGTACTCTTATGAATCAACTCACAGACGCTGAGAGTCGTGTTGGTTCATATGATTTTACAACCATAAATGTTATTCCAGGTATGATGAACTACAAAGGTGCAAATATTCAAATTTTGGATTTCCCGGGTCTTATATCTGGTGCATCTGAAGGTAAAGGTCGCGGAAGAGAGATTCTTTCGGCTATAAGAAATGTGGATTTGGTACTTTTTATGATCGATGCTCAGCATGAGTCCCATCTTGAACTGATGGCTTTAGAGCTCTATAAAGCAAGTCTTCGCTTAAATCAAACAAGGCCTGATGTTGTAGTTAAAAGAACCGGTCAGGGTGGAATAAATGTTACAACTGCAACTAATCTTACTCATCTCAATGAGGAAGTGATTAAATCAATTGCCTCTGAGTATGTTGTTAACGCAGATGTAATAATTCGTGAGAATATAACGGAGGATCAACTAATTGATGTTTTTGTTGAAAATAAGGTTTATGTTCCTGCAATAGTTATAATAAATAAGATAGATTTAGTATCAAAAGATGAGCTTTTAAAACACATTAAACAAATAAAGGACAAATCCTGGAAGTTAATTGAAATTTCGGCCTTAAAGGGTATGGGACTTGACAGACTTAGAGAAATTATTTTTTCTGAGCTAAAGTTAATAAGAATTTATATGAAACCTGTTGGAAAATCCGTTGACTACAATGAACCCTTGATTCTTAAAAAGGGAGATACTGTTAATGATGCATGTGAAAAACTTCATAGAGATTTTAAAAAAAGATTTAGATATGCAACTGTTACTGGATCCTCTGCAAAGCATGATTCTCAAAAGGTGGGACTTGATCATAAACTAAAAGACAAAGATGTATTAACAATTGTTGTATCTCGTTAATTTTTTAAAAGTTCCTTTGCGTTTTTAACCATGTGTTTTTCATTTAATTTATATTTTTCAAGCAGGTCACAGGGGGATCCACTTTCACAGAATGTATCTCTTATTCCCATTCTTAAAAATTTTGTAGAAAGGCTTTTTTCAGCAATTATCTCTGCAACTGCTGCACCAAGCCCTCCAATTATTGAATGCTCTTCAGCAGTAATTACTCCCTTTGTTTCTTTTATACATTTAATTACAAGATTTTCATCAATTGGTTTTATGGTATGCATATCAATTACTCTTGCATTTATCCCTTGTTTTGCCAAGGCTTTTTTTGCTTCAAGGGCAGGCTCTACCATTGTTCCACATGTAATAAATGAAATATCTGAGCCCTCCTCAATGATCATACCTTTCCCAATCTTCATTTCTTCAACATCTTTTTTTTCATAGATCAAGGGTGCATCGGCTCTTCCCACCCTTGCATACATTGGCCCATGGTTTTCAGCCATAAGATGAACTATTTTCCCTGTTTGGGTTGCATCACTTGGTGCTATAACTGTCATATTTGGAAGAACTCTCATAAGTGAGATATCTTCTATCATTTGGTGGCTTACCCCATCTTTTCCAACGCTTATTCCGCCATGGGTTGCAAAAATCTTTACATTTGCATTGGAATATGCTATATCCATTCTTATTTGATCATATACCCTACCTGTGGCAAAAACAGCAAATGTACTTACAAAAGGCAGTTTTCCACATGATGCAAGCCCTGCTGCTGTTGTAATCATATTTGCCTCAGCAATTCCCATTTCAAAAAAACGATTTGGATACTTCTTTGCAAACATAATTGTTTTTGTTGATTTTGATAGGTCAGCATCTAACACTACAAGGTTTTTATGTTTTTTACCAAGCTCGATTAGTGCTTCGCCATAAGCATTTCGTGGATTTACCATTACTTTTTCACTCAAAGGGTTGCCTCCAGTCTTTTTTCCAGATGTGTTAGTTCATCAATTGCAATGTTTCTTTCTATTTCGTTTGGTGGCACTCCGTGAAAATCAACATTGTTCTCCATAAAAGAAACACCTTTCCCCTTTGTAGTATTTAGAATAATCATTGTAGGTTGCCTTTTATGTTCATTTGCCTCCTTAAGAGCAATTAATATTTTTTCAATATCATGACCGTCGATTTCAATTGTATTCCAGCCAAAGGAACTCCACCTGTCTCTTACTGATTCAAGTTTCAAAACATCCTCTGTGTATCCATCTATCTGTAAAAAATTTCTATCTATCATTGCTGTCAGATTATCAAGTTTATAATGTGCTGCAACTGCTGCTGCCTCCCAAACTTGACCTTCCCCTGTTTCCCCATCACCAAGCATTGCATAAACATTGTATTTTTTTTTGTCAAGTTTTCCTGCAATTGCAACTCCATTTGCAAATGAAAGGCCGTGACCAAGAGAACCAGTAGATGCCTCCACACCTGGTATATAAGTGCAAACTGGATGACCCTGTAACATACAGTTAATCATCCTAAGTTTTTTAAGCTCTTCAACAGGAAAATAACCTCTTTCTGCAAGAACAGCGTAAAGTGCTGGTGCGGCATGACCTTTGCTTAATATAAATCTATCTCTGTTGGGGTCATTTGGTTTTTTAGGATTAATTTTCATATGAAAAAAATACAATGCAACTAAAGCATCAACTGCAGATAAAGAACCTCCTGGATGACCAGATTTAGCCTTATAAAGCATTTCAATAATATGCTTTCTTATTTTAACTGCTTTTAAATTAAGTTTTATAATATCTTTGGCATCGTAGCCTGTCATCGTTTTACTCCCCACAAGTGAGAAACAAATGATAGATTGCCCCAAATACTTTAAACGTGTAAAAACTTTTCTTAAATTTCATATTTATTTATTTTTAATATTTCTTGATAAATTATATAGATCATGATAAATCTCTGATTTAATATCTCTTACTACCGGGCGATTCGCCCTTGCAATCTCAACATCTTTTAAATCAATATCACAAGTAATTATACTTTCTTTATAGTAGGGTGCTTTTGCAATTAATTTTGCCAGTGGATCATATACTTGAGAGCCTCCCCAGAAAACAAGGTTTTCCTGGGTTCCAACAAGATTTACATATATCATATATACTGTGTTTTCCACAGCACGTGCTGGAATTAAGGTCTCAAAATATTTTCTAGTAACAGAAGGAGTTGCAGATATACAAATAATAACATCAGCACCCATGAGTGTATATGCTCTACAAATTTCTGGGAAGTATATATCATAGCATACAATTAATCCTATTTTACCAAATTTTGTTTCAAAAATCTTGAGTTCTTCTCCCTCATCAAAAAATATTTTTTCCTCAAAAGGTCCAGTTGTTGGTAAGAACCATTTATTATATGTATCAACTTTTCCATTTGGATGAATAAGAACTGATGCATTATGGATAAGTCCTTTTATCTTGCTATGTTTTAATGGCATTCCAAAAACAATATAACAATTTTTTTTCTGAGCAATTTTTTTGATACGGGAAATCAATGGCCCATCGACTGTTTCTGCAATGTCACGAAGCTCATCCTTTACATGGTACCCGCATATTGTTAGCTCCCCAAAAATATAAAGATCCGCCTTTGTTTTTTCTATGTTTTTTTCCATAATTTCTAGATTTGCTTTTTTATTTGCTATCTTTGGTCTCATCGTAATTAGTGCCACTTTCATCTAAAAACCCGAATTCAGGTATAACAAGGAATCTTATAATTTTGTTGATAATAAATAGAAAAAAGAAGAGGTACCTCTCTTTTTTATTGAGAGACGGGATGCACCTCGCTGAGGCACCTCTTTTATAGGGGGAGGAAATTAAATAGATAGGATTATTCAAATTGTTTTAAATTTAAGGTGCCGATAAGCCTTTAAAATTTTATGGAATGGGATGCGAAAATGGCTTGACCGGCACATTAACACTCTAATCTTCTTTTTTTCATCTTCAGATAGGAAACTTGAACCCCACACTTTCTTCACCTTTGCAATGCAATAATGCCTTGCAAAAACAATATACAAAAACTAATATTTAAATATATCGCTCTCTGCATGGCAAAAGCGCTATACAAAAGAGAAATGCATAAATAGTTATCAAATAATACTCAACCAATGGATGATTATCAGCAGGAAATCTCCTTGATTAAGAAGGTTTTAAAGGAGAATCCAAAGGGAATGACAGTAACTGATATCTCTAGAAAAATTAAAGTAAATAGAAACTCTGTAGCAAAATATCTTGACATAATGCGAATATCTGGTCATGTAGAAATGATAACATTTGGCCCAGCAAAGGTATTTTTTCCAGCAAGAAGAATACCAATTTTAGATTTGTTAAACTATACATCTGACTATATTTTGATTTATGATGAAAACTTCAAAATTACAATGATAAATGAATCCCTGCTAAATTTTTTAAGACAAAAAAAGAGAAGTATTATAGGTCAATCTGTTATTGAAACAATAAAAGAAATTTTTAAAGATGAAGGAGAGCTTATGGTAGGTATAAAGGAGGCCCTCCAAGGAAGAGATATATCTCTTGAAATAGATTTCAAAGGAAAAGGTGGTTTTTTCTATTTTAAGATTAAGATTATGCCAACAACCTTTGAAGATGGAAGACATGGTGCTACAATTATTCTTAAAAATGTAACAGATAAAAAGATTGCCGAAAATGCTCTTAATGAAAGTAAAGAAAAATTTATGAATCTTATAAAAAAAATGAATAATAAATAAATTTATTGTTTTAGTTTGTTAGAAGATAAATAGTTAAATTTATCATAAAAGCAGTAAGAACAATCAGTGTTAGTACAGAGTTTGTTTTTAAGTCAAATATGTTTATCCATTCAAGTATAGCAATTATAATATATGCTAAAACAAGCATAACAATTAGAAGTAGAATTATTATTCCAACTGATTGAAATATAGTTGGAAAACCTTTTGCGTACTCATATAAAACCCATACACTTGCAAAAAATGCAAGCAATCCTATTGTAATCTGTGCTTTAGATCTCTCCTGCATGGTCATTGTCAGCAGTTTTTTCTTTATAAAACTTTTTAAAAGAACATAAATTCTGAATTTTTAATTGAAAAAAGATATTTCAACTAAGATTTTTCATTACAATGATTTAAGCATAGAACTGCATCCTGAGGTTTACGATCCTGCTGAGGATACGTTCTTACTAATTGATTCTCTAAATATTTCAAAAGAAAGTTCTGTTCTTGAAATTGGAACAGGTTGCGGGTTTGTTGCCCTTGAATGTGCACGAAATGGTGCAAATATTGTTTGTACAGATATAAATCCATACTCAATAGATTTAGTTAAACGAAATTATATTAGAAATAAAGATCTAATAAAAGGTAAATTTGAGGTAAGAAAAGGATATCTTTTTTCCCCAATAAAACCAAAAGAAGAATTTGATGTTATAATTTTTAATCCGCCATATCTCCCAACTAAAAAAAATGACTTGACAAAAGGATCTGGTTGGTTTGACGTTGCAACAGACGGAGGTATCAACGGAATCAAAATCACTTCAGAATTTATAGATAAACTTCCTGATTATTTAAAACAAAATGGTAATGCATATTTTATCTTCAGTTCACTTTCAGACAGAAAAAAACTTGAGCGTTTAATTAAAAGGAAAAAATTTCAATTTGAAGTTATTAAAAAAAAGACCTTTGATTCAGAGACTATTTCAGTTTATTTGCTTACAAAAAAAGATTAAGAGGGGGAAAATTCCCCATTTATCCAACCTCGCGGGTAAGGAAGCCTTGCAATCCAGTTACCAGAAAATTCTTGGTTTTCTATTGCGCACCTGCCAAGTATCTTAATTGAAAATCTTGGAGTTGGAACTTTTATAATAAATTTGTTTTCTTTAAATATTCCAAAAAACCTTCCTTGCCGTTCATTTCCATTAGCAAGACCCCATATAACTTTAAAGTGTCCTCTTGATTTATAATTTCCATCAAGAAAAACTTCTGGGTTTTCGCTTCCTCTTATACCCATCTCAGCAGTAAATGTTCCATCTGAAGCAACTCTTACAGACCTAGTTCTTGGAATTTTTACTGCAAGCGGGTCAGACCATTCACTTACTGCACCATGATCGTCTCTTGCTACAACCTTAACCTGATATGTACCAGGTTTTTGCCATTTTTTATATCCAGTTACTTGTGATCCACTACTTTCAGGACCTATCCAATCGCTATATGTGCCGTCATCCCAATCAAATTTATAATAAAGATCGTCTCCATCTGGGTCAGTTGCATATGTTGTATATGCTAGCTCTTCGCCTTTAGATCCAGAAGTTGGACCATTTGGTCTACTAGGTTTGTTTGGAGCATTTGTTGGTTCTCCAATAGCAAGTGTTGGATCTCCAAATGATGTCCATTGTTCCATTGTTTTAATATCTGTGTCTCTCATGGAATGATATTGGATATACTTTGAAATTCCAACGCCCCACATCTCACCAAATGTAAGTGCTCCCCATACTTTATATGCTTTAAACATATTTATTCCAATTCCACCAGCAAGACCCTGTGGAGCACCACTACCTAGATATGAATAAAGAAGGCCTGATGAGGCAATTGAAGCAATCCCTCCGCCATTTGAATTTGACAGCCATCTCCAAGCAAAACAATGATTGTCCTCATCGAAATTACCGCAAGAGCATCCACCAATTACAACAACCGGAAGCTTATTTCCATTGCTAAGGCCGCTTATATCTGAACCAGAATAAAAACCATCAGGTGTGGGTGTAGGAATCCATACCCATTTTGAACTTTCGAATGGGTGGGTACCCCACAAGCCAGGATCGCCATGACCTGAAAAATATACAAAGCCACAACCTGCATTAATTGCATTATTTATTTCCCCAGTTCCATAAGGTGGAGTAATTTTACCTAACCTACTGTTTGTTGCCCATATTTTATCTATGGAAAAACCAGACATCTCATCAATTGCTTTTTGATTTACTAGTTCACCTTCAAGAACTCCACTTTCCTCACCATGATCAGGAACCCATGTGTCTCCACCCACTAACACAAAATCATTAAACCATCCCTGGGTGTAAGCTTCATTAGTTTCGTAAGTCTTGATTTTATTTACACAGGTGGTTACCTGACTTGTTGAGGTACATGCAAGTCTGCCTATATTTACATCTGGATATAAGTCAACATTATCGTATTTGCCATCCCAGTTGTATTCACCAAATATATTATTTCCATTTGAATCCCAGCTACAAAATTTCATGTCTTCATCATAGATATCTGCATAATATAAATCACTGTCAAAGATTTCATCATCATAATGGGCTTCAACATACACATGTGTTTCTCTAGCTGGAAACTTTGATTTTGCACCAACAATCATTACAGAACTAGTTGCCCAATTATCAATTGCATTTTTTATAAAGTATTTGATTTTCTCCTGATTGTCTCTTCCTTCAGTAGGAAAGTAGGTTCCACCATAGATTTCATTTAGGGTTACTAATTTTGTAGGGACTCCCCTGTTATTTTTATGGGTTACCAGAGTGGAAAGATAACTTTGAAAATCAGTTGGAGTAATAATTACAAGAGAATAGGGTTGACCAATAACAGATTCCCAATTTGAATGCTCATATTCAATAAATATATCAAACTGGTTTGTCCATTCAATTTTCTTATCTGCTGGATAGTACTTAATTGGATATAGCTCCACTTTTACAAAAATAGCTCTTTGACTTCCCTCTAGACCACATCCTACATCATATTGATACCAATTATTTGGATATGGCATTGTTCCATAATCAATTGTGTTTATTATTTCATTTTTTACATTTAGTCCTTCAATGCCAACCTGCGGTGAAGGTATTATTTCTTTTGAAAGAGTTTTTATTTGAATATTTTTAGGTTTACAAGTGACACTTTTTATCTTTGTTCCAATGGAAAATGTAAATTGTTTAATATATATTGGAAGCATTGGTTTTCCTGGTTCCATCAAAAACGAATTTCCTTCTTCAAGTATTACCTCAGAATATTGGTTTTTTTCATTTATCGTTGGCTGAGAAAACAAAATATTTTCATATTTTACAAAATTTTCCTGTTTTTCCTGTGCATTAACAGCTCCGAGTCCACTAAGGACAAGAGTTACTACCACTATAAGTGGAAAAATTCTTTTCATTCATTTACCCCCTATTAACATTTGTTAATTTAATATATTAGGCTAACATATTTAAAAGTTTCTTTAATAAATTTTTATTAAATAATATTATATTCCTTATTAAAATTCATAATCTTTACTAAAAATATTATTTAAAATAAATGTTTTAACCTTTTTAATACCTGAATCCAAATAAATGGAACCAATTAATGCTTCCAAGGCATTTGCCAAATTTGTTGGATTCTTATCACCGTTCTGCTTTTTTTCACCTCTACCTAATAGAAGGTATTGGCCAATTCCTAACTTTTTTGCTTTCTCTGCTAAGAAATTATTGTTCACAAGTGATGAACGCCTCCTAGTAAGTTCACCCTCTGAAAAATATTTATTACTCTTATAAAGTTGCTCTGCAATTACAAAATCAAGGATGCTATCGCCAAGTAGCTCAAGTCTTTCATTAAATTCAATAGGAAGACGGGATTCAAAAGCATATGTTTTATGTGTTAATGCACATTTCAATAAATCCCTGTTTTTAAAATGATAATCGATTCTATTTTCAAGTTTTTTATAGTTTTCCTCTTTCATTATAAACACCTGTAATAAGTTCTCTTTTTTATTAATTATCGTACACCCATTATTATATAGAAATAATAAGTATTATAAATTCCTTAATTTTAATAGTCTAAGTTTTGATTATAATGAAGTCAAGGATAGAATTTATAGAGGCAGTGTTATCTAAAGCATCAATAAGCTGTTTTTTATCGTAAAATGGTCTCTTTGCAAGAATTCTTATTGCTCTTTTTTTACCAATTTCCGGTAAGGATTCTATTGTTTGCCTGGGAGCTGTGTTTATATTAAGTGGATATGGTATAGCAGTAATTGATCTGAAACCATAATCAATTACTTTTGCATCATAAAATTTTTTTAAAGGAAAATTTCCAGGGATTCCTATCAATAAAGGATAGCTTCCAACTTGCCTACCAAATGTAAGTTTTCCCTTGTATTTCTCTGTGAATATATCCTTAATGATAGTTCCTTTAGGAAGCATCTTTTCAAGCATTGGTCTTTCAATGTTTGTTTTTACCTTATTTTTGAATCTTTGAAAATACTGTTTGTTTTTTGAAATAATTTTGCTTCCAACATAAAACATCTTTGTACCTGGAATGGGTATTAACTGCCGAAGATTTATTCTCCGGAGAATAAGATCTCTATCTAGTATTTTTTTTAAAAACTCATAGTTTAAATTGTATGTTTCTTTTGTTTCACCAAAAAGACCAAAAACGAAATTAAGACCTGGTAAAAGCTCAGGCATGCCGTTGTGTCCTAACTTAGAACCAACCTCATTTAAAAGCTTAATAGCACTAATTACCTCATCTGGACTTGCTTTCAAGTTATTTTTTGAAATTACTACCGGATCAACGCTTTCGACACCAAAGGCTGCAACATCTCCAGAAGTGTGATATCTTATAATTGTTTTTGATATAAGTCTGCATTCAGATGGATAGCGTGCCAATATTCCAGGATTTGCATTGTCTATATGAAGGGTTTTTAGGTTGGGAGCAACTTTTCTAATACCACTAAATAATTTTTCTAAAGCATCTGGATTTGGCTTTGGGAACTCCTCTTTTTCTGCATCCTTTGCCATGTATGAAAAAATACAGGGTTGGCTGCCTATTCGAAAATGTTTAACTCCACAATTATACAAAGCTTTGATTTCATCTATAATATCCTTTATCTGTCTGAAATCAGGCGGTCCTTTTGATGGTTCACTACAAAATGAACAGCCTCCGACAATACTTCTAGGACAACCCCTATATGTTTCAATTTCAGAAATCAAATAATCAGGATAATTTGGATGCATTTTTACAATACTTGAACCAATAATTGCAAAGTCTTTTATCTGAGATGCATTTTTTCTGCATTCATTGACATCAATATTTTCAAAATCAAATCTGTTTTTTAAAAGCTCAGAAATGACAATTTCCCCATCACCTTTTATTATTAAATCAAAAGATTCTTTTACAAAATCTGTATCTTTTATTTTTTTACCACCTGACATGCCAAAACCATATCTTGCAGCAGGTCCGGTTAGTATCTTTATTGGTCCTGATAATTGGTTCATAAGTGATACAAGTTCATTTGGACTTGCAGGATATCCAGATAGATATCTACCTGGTACAGATATTCCAGCAATAACAACAATTAAATCAGATTTTAATAGAACCTTGAAAAATTGTTTATTTTGTCTTATCTGATCAATTGTTAAATATTTTATATGTGCTTGTTTATCAAAATTCCAAATTGCACCAGCTATGTATCTGGGATATGGGCTAATATAAGGAGGAACACCTAAGCAGGTAGGTTCGTCTACATAGCCGTCGAGTATTGTAATTTTAAGCATATATTAATAATTTAAGATTATGATTTGTTATTTCAATTTTTTTAATATTTTTTAAAAAATACATTTTTATTTACATTAACTAAGAAAGTTATTTAAGTTATTAGACAATTAAGAAAATTCAGTTAAAGCTAGGTGGTAATGGAGCGGATTAGTTTATGAATAAACTTAATAAAAATATTAATTCTGTAGATGGGGCATTAACAAGGGTAAATACAGGTATTGAAGAATTGGATGAAATGATTTCAGGTGGTTTACCACAAAATAGTGTTACTTTGGTTTCAGGCACACCTGGTTCTGGAAAATCAATAATGTGTTTTCATTATATACAGGAGGGTTTGAAGAAAGGTGAACAATGTTTATACCTTACATCTGATGAACGCATTGATAGTATAATTAAACAAGCATATGAGCTTGGTTTTGATTTTTTTACAGCTGTTGAAAGTGGTAAGCTTAAATTTATGTATGTAGACCTTGACAAAACAAGTATCCATAAGGAAATAGACGATGAAATAAACAATAATGAGTACTCGCGTGTTGTCTTAGATTCACTTACACCTGTTGCAGAAGTTCCTGTTTGGGTAAGTGGTGTTCATGAAATTGCCCCAACAGAACATTCTAAAGTGGCTAAAGATATGCCTTTAGGTTCAACGCCTGCTACCCGTACTCATGTTCGCCATATCCTAAGTATTTTAAGTAAAAAGAATTGTACGGCAATGGTTACTTCTGAGGTTCCTGAGGGTTCACGAAGCCTTTCTCGTGATACAATTTCTGAGTTTTTAGTAGATGGTATAATTTTAATGGATCTAGATATGACAATGGACAGGCGTAAACTTACAATCCGAAAAATGCGTGCAACAAAACATACATTGAAACCTCATGATATAACAATTACTGAAGGTGGTATACAGTTTTTATAAAATAATAATTATTTGTTAGCGGAATCTTTTTAAATTGATAATTAATAAAATAAAGTATAATAGGAGTTGTGGATAGGATGCAGAATGATCCAATTGCTAATGTTTTAGATGATCTACTAATGCTAGATGATATCTTAGCTTGTATGGTTGCACGTCAAAACATGATAAGTGTAATGCCTAGTGATGGAAATGATAGCTTTAAGCCAGAGATTCATCAGATATGGGATATTATACATAAAGCAATGGAGGATGTGTTTACTGTAATTCGTGAATATTCACAGGCAGGGCTTTCTGAAATGTATTTTAGACTTCAGGACTATGAAGCTTTATTTTATGTTTTTCCTGATACAGAAAATGCCCTTGTTGCAATTATTCCAGCTCTTGCAAATAAAGGTTTATTAGAAGTTGAAATGGAGAATGCAAGACGTGAAATTTTAAAAATTATGGAGGAGAAACCCAAGGTTGTTGGTATTTAATGATTAGTTATCCTGAATTTAAGATAGCTGTTGAAGTTTCCCGAAAATGGGATGGTACTGAAATAGCAAAAGAACTAACTAAAAAAATAAAAGATAAAAATCTTCAACCTAAATTTATTCTATTATTCATAACAATACATTATGAAAGAGAATTTAAAAAAATTCTTAACGGTATAAAAAATGAATTTTCTAGTGCTCCATTAGTTGGAGGAACTGTAGCTGGATTCATGACCTCTGAAGGGTGTTATACAAGAGGTGTAACTATACTGACCTTAGATTATCCAAATATGGAAATATCTGTTGGTATAGGTCATAACACAAAAAAGAATCCTGAAGAATCATCTATTGAATTTTCAAAAATGATAAATAGTAATTTTAAAAGTTCAGCATTTTCAAATAATATTCTTTTTATTTTTCCTTCTGCTTGTATTGTACCGTCTTTAACTGGTTCTGGAACAAAAAAATTTTATAAATCAAAATTAACTGGATCTATGGTTTTAAAACTTTTAAGAACTTCGCTCCAAGTATCCCAAAAAGGTGTTGGAAGAGAAGAAATTATTTTAAAAAAGGTTTCAGAACAATTTCCAGATTTCAATATAATTGGTGGATCTTTGATAGATGATAATAAAATGGAAAAAAATTTTCAATTTTATGAAAATGAAGTATTTACAAATACAATTGTTGGTTTAGCAATTAAAACAGATGTTGATCTTTCTTTAGATTCCCAAGTAGCTGTTGAAAAAACAGATAAATATTTTCATGCTGAAATAGCAAAGGAAAGATATGTTATAAAAAAAATTGATAACAAACCTGCAACAAAAACTTTTTTTAAGTATCTTAATTGGCCTAATACTCTAAGAGATGAAAGAGTGTATAGAATGACTTTTTTCTATCCAATTTTATTTGAAGAAAAAGGAGAAATATTTCCTGAAGTTATTGGTGGTTTTATTGGTGAAAATATTGCCTGTGGTTTTGATTTTAAATCAGATAATTTATGTATTGGGAGATCGTCAAGAGAAATTTTGATTAACTCCATAAAAAATCAACTTGATAATATAACAAAATTAAGGAATCCAAAATTTTCTTTTATTATATATTGTTCAGCATTATTAGAAACAATTGGTAAAGATTTTTTTAAGGTTCAAGATTTGATAAAAGAAAGATTTAAAGATACTCCCTTTTTATTAATTGCAACAGGTGGGGAAGATTATTGTATACCAAATATCGCCTTAAAACATAGTAATGAAACAATTAATATGCTTGCTTTTTATTGATTATTATAATCTTACATATGATGAGTTTTTAAAAGGTATTCAATAATATTTGGTAGAGATTTATAGATTATTCTTGAACTCGTTTTCCCATTTTTTAGTATATGTTTAAATAACAATCTATTGTTTTTTTGAAATAAATAATCTAAAGTCAATCCTTCATTATTTAAATTTTTTAATATTTTAATAATTATATCAATATCCTGATTATTTATTTTCCTGTATATTTTTCTAAAAAGTATCCCAAGTTTTATTTGCTTTTTTAAATTTGATATTGCTGATTCATATTCTAGATATATACTATTTTTTGTTATACCGTCTTTTACATTTTTACATACTCTTGCTGATA
>JGI2171J19970_10000889_pt1 | contig 16489 bp, 17 predicted proteins | sample DeeMarSWOR324_28_FD_19970 | JGI IMG/M metagenome (IMG submission 19970) | reverse complement strand
CCTGGTCCGACTACGACTCAGCAACCAAGTTACACGTGATCGCCGCTAGCGCAGACCCGGCGGCCCTGGACTACTATGCGTCGAAGCATCTGCTGCTGGTAGCGTGGAGGGAGCGCTCGGGTGAGACCTCTCTGAGCATTGATCCAGATAACTCTGAGCCAGGGTTTTTCGGTAACTGGCTTAGGCTTAGCATGGAGGAGCTCAACAGGGCGGGGATCTGGGCGACCATGGACCCGGCCAACATCAACGTCTACGCGGCGACGAGGTGACGCAGACGATCAGCAGACGCTCCACAATCCTGCTGCTGTTGGTTGTGTCGGTGGCGCTTGTGATCCGTTACAGAGTACCAAACTCGGCAAACCACGATTCCGAGGCTCCTAACGGCGAAGACCGTCACATGAGGGCCGCCGTCTACGACGACGAGGGGGCCTGGAACGAGAGCGTCGTAGCCTTGACCAGGCTGCTGACGTGGATGAACTATACGGTGGAGACTGTGGACTCGGCCACTATAAACTCAGGGGCTCTGGACGGGTTCTCGTTGCTCTGCGTGCCCGGCGGCGACATGCACCAGTACTCCCAGAGCATAAGCTCAGCTGGGAAACGCAGCGTCAGGAGCTTCGTCGAGGACGGTGGAGGCTACCTCGGCGATTGCGGCGGAACCTACTTCTCCCTGGACACGGTTGTGTGGAGGGGGAGAACCCTGCCGATGGAGTCACTCCGCCTCGTGCCCGGGACGGCCGTAGGCCCCGTGGACGAGCTGGCCCCGTACCCAGAGTACGCTATGATCGAGGTAGCCTACATGGAGCAAAGGAGGTGCTCCTTCGAGGGCCTCGGCGAGTCAGCGTGAATGCTTTACTACTGGGAACCCGCCCTCATGGTGGAGGAGAACCCCCGTGTCTCTATCTTGGGTGTTTACGCTGGAAACGGGTTACCCGCAGTAGTAGTATCGGAGAAGGGTTCGGGGCGGGTGGCCCTGGTGGGCTCTCACCCCGAGATCGAGGAGAACGACGTAAGGGACGGCTCCATATGGGGTCAAGGGCTTGATGACCACGGCTCGGATTGGTCTTTGCTTGAGCGCCTCGTGGCCTGGGTTGACTGGTGAGTCGATGAGGAGTAGAGAGACCAATCAGCCATTAATGTGCTTTTAAACAGATGTTTGACATCATGTTCAGCTTGTTGTTAGTCGTTTCCTCTAGGCGGTTATAGAATCCTTTCACAAAGTCTTTACTGTTTTATCTCTGTAAAATGACGTATTAGGCGGTGATACCTTGTCTGAGGTCGATGAGCTGCTTAGGGGGTANGTGGAGAACAACGACGGGATCTGCTGCGCCCAGTGGGACCCGGCTATCTCGGAGAGGCTGTGTTTCGACCCGTATGAAGCCAGCGCTGAGGCTCAGAGAAAGGCCGCCCACTACTTCCTGTTGAACGCGGCGGTGACGGAGACCGAGCTCGTCGGCAGATCCGAGAACGCCCGGGCGCTCATGATCGATCTCCACAGGCGGTTCAAGGACTCATTGTTCACCTCGACGGACCCTCAGCGTCTTCACGAGGCTGTAAAACGGAGCAGGTTCTACAGGGACTATGGTCCCGAGCGGAGGAGGATAGGGGCGGTTCTCGCCGGTGTTAACGCGTGGGTCAGCGACGAGGCTGGCGGATACCTCCTCGGGTACTCAGAAGGGTTCGCGCAGCCTGATGAGTTCGCGTCGAGGCTTCAGAGTATCCCGCGGATGGGCGGGGTGTTCCGCGAGAAGACTTGGATGTATCTCAGATGGCTGACGAGGCCATACCCCGACCTAGGGGTCTATGGGTTCGACGTCGGAGAGCTAAAGGCGGCTTTGACGTCGTACGTTGTGAAGGTGGCTTCGTGTCTGGGTCTTTGCGAGGGAGTGGGCTCAGCTGCATGGAGCGACCTGGGGTACCGTGAGGAGGCGCGGGAGCGGGTGACGGGGTACGCCCGGGACCTATTTCCCGGGGACCCGTTGAGGATCGATTACCCGTTCTACATGCTAGGGCGATGGATGGCTGAGGAGGAGCCGACGCTGGGCGACCTCCTGGATTACCTGCGTTTTCTCGACGAGGTTCAGCGGCTGACGGGGACGGTACCTGTGACCTACGACATCGTGGGGAGGGAGACAAGCCAGTTCGAGAGGAATCTCAGGACTCTTCTGGAGAGACAGAGGATGATGTTCTACTTCGAGGGCCAGCGTTTCAGCCTGCGGGGCGGGTTGACCTATAAGCCCGACTTCATTCTACCGGAGTACAGGGTCGGGGGGAGGCAGGTGGTGCTTGAGCCCCATGGGATGTGGAGGGAGGGGCACGAGGAGGAGGTGACGGAGAAGTACAGGTTGTTCAGGGAGATGTTCGGCAGTCTTTTCCACCTTATCTTGATCGTTCAGCCCAACGAGTACACGCGGGTAAGGGACCGCTTCCCGGAGGCTTACGATGACATAGTGGAGAGCAACAGGATGGCTGATCTGCTTTACATGTTGAAAACAGGAAGATACAAACCGATATTCCAATAATTGCCTTGGAATCGTGTGTTCTTCTTTAAGGAAAAATGCATCATATTTAAGGAGAGGATGACGAAAACAAAGCCTAGTAGGGGTACCCTTACTTGGTAGGGGTGGGGGTACTTACAAACGTTCAAGGGGTTAAATTAGAGTTTATCTTATGCCGAGAACCCTCCCATTACCGCCAAAGAGAATCATATTGCCTCGTATACTTGATATTCACCCACTAGAATGCTATTCACAGAGAATCCTGAGGAGAAGCAGTCTGAGTTCATTTGATGATGAAGAAATAATCAGCAAACTTAAAGGGAACACGCTCAGAGCATACTGGGCTATTCTGAGCACCAATGATGGATTAATGGGTGTCAGAGAGCTTCAGAGACAACTGGGTTTCTCAAGCCCGGCCCTAGCCGCGTACCATCTGAACAAGTTAGTCGACTTTAAGCTGGTCGTCAATGAGAGGGGGGACTACAGGCTCATTAAAGAGGTTAAGGTTGGCATCTTGAAACAATACATAAAGCTGGGGACGTTTCTTTTCCCAAGATATGTGCTGTATGCCACCATGTTCACCACGTTATTACTGTTTCTTTTGACAAGACTAGACGAGTTGACGTTTTACAGTGTATACGCTTTGATAGTGTCTTTGATTAGCGCTGCTATCGCGTGGTATGAAGCTATCAGGATCTGGGAACAGAGGCCTTAAGCATTGTACAATTTTTTGAACGCCCTGTTCAAAAACATTTGATTATATTATACTCTTTGATACGTTAAAACAGTCATTAGGAGAAAAAGAAATGGCGTATGACAGAAAGAAAGTATTGATGTATGGAGCCGCTGGGGTAATAATAGCGTTAATCGTCATCGTGTTCATACCGGTCAATGAGCAGGTCAACGTAAACCCATACGTCACTCTAGAACAGGTTCCGGGGTATGGGCTCCAGTATATCAAGGTCTCGGAAGAGCAGGCAGACTTGACTCACATGTATCTGACTATACACATGGTCGAGGCACAGCTTCCGAGTGGTGAATGGGTGAAAATATCGGATACAGAGACTAAGTGGGATTTGATCCAAGAAACACAGAAAACGTTTGAGATTAATACTGAGGTTCTCTCTCCAGGAAAATATTCGAAGATACGATTCTATGTCGCGGCTGGTCAGGAAAAAAGCAACGCGACCCTGAGTGATAACCGGATAATCCCATTGAGTTTACAGAATAACCCATTTGTGGTGGAGATCACTGAGACCGATGTCGATGAAGGCGCGGATGAGCTATCTCTCACCCTCGACGTTGGATCAGGCGTAGTTTCCAACCAGATGTTACCGGAGTACCACATAATAATCGCGACCAGCCAGCTGGGAGGCATGATCTCAACCCCATGATGCGCAAATACCTCATCACCACATCGGGGATGATATTGCTTCGTGGTTTTTCGTATGGAAAGCGGGAAGGAGGGAAATAATGGATTGTAAAGGCACAGCGATCTCAAGTGTTTGGGCAGGCACGGTGGCTCTTTCGGCTCTATTTCTTTACTTTGATGCAGTTGCTGAAATCGTATTACTGTTTTAGTTCGCTGCAATCGGGTTAACCGATTGGTTGGCTCACGTCGAATCCGAAGACGATCTGAATCGATCAGGTACGCCAGATCAACCGATAAGAAGTCGAGGATAATACTTTGCTATTGAGGATAGGAGGATGGGTTTCGAACGTTCCTTCTTGGGGTGATATCACCCGCAAACCCTCTTTTTATAATAGTAGAGTTCCCGATGTCGGGAAATAAGAATTAATCGATGATTTTATGGGGTTTAACCGAGTCACTGATTATATCCTCACAGCGATGATTTTATCCTCACAGCATCGTAACTATCTTTGTGGTCGGTTGTATTGGATGTTCAAGAAGCAATTCTGAAAAGACGCAGTATCAGAAAATTCAAAGATAAATCACTCTCAACTATTCAAATAAGAAAAATAATCAAAGCAGGTACCTATGCTCCCTCGGGGAAAAACGGTCAACCATGGAGATTCACGGTATTAACCTCGAAGGAAAAAGAAAAAATCACTGATCTAATGGAAAAGGGATTAAATCGTTTAGAAAGAAAACATGGAACTCCAGTCATGGGGTCATCAATAAACACATGTAGGATCATGAAAGAAGCTCCAGTACTTGTCATTGTATGGAATACAAGAGAAAGTTTCTCTGCACCAAGACTGAAGGATATGATGAATAAAATCAGGGAAGTAATGCCTGATGCTGATAGACTTGGACATATGGTTGAGTTGCAAGGAGTATCTGCTGCTATTCAGAATATGTTGTTAATGGCACATAGTATGGGTTTAGGAAGTCTCTGGATTAATGATGTATATTATGTGTTGGAGGAGTTGGAGGAGTATTTTGATAATGGATGGGAGCTTGTTGCGGGTGTCTCATTTGGCTACCCTGATGAGAGCGAGATGAATAAGAATCCTCCAAGTAAATTATCTGTTGATGAGGTTACTGAGTTCAGATAACACTCAATCGATGATTTTATCCTCACTTCACTCTAAATATATACATGAGTTCTGAAAACATGATATGGGGTCATAAAACCCGCCAGTCTATGAAAACATGGTTTATGTGTTTAATGTCTTTTTCAGAAATAATAGCGCTGTTATAGCTGTGAGCGCTACTAGACTGCTCTGTATATAAAGTGGAAGAGCCTTACTTACATTCTGGTAAAGATATCCTCCGAGAAGATTCCCTGTGGCCCCAAGTATTGAACCAGGACTTACTCCTACCCTAAATGTTTGCATTGTTCCCGCCACGCTCCAAAGGCTGTTAATCCTCCCACGGTTCTCTGGTCTCGTCTGATCTGTAAACAAGGCTTGACCAGATGACATTCCCATACTTCCCAAGACTGTGATTATTAAGCTGACAATAAGTGTCTGGGAAAAGTTAACACAGTGTATGAAAGCTACTATTGCTAAAGGCGTTAAGACAATAGAAGGGTATAAGAGTACCAACCTACTCCTCTTGTCCGCTATTCTAGCTAAGGGTATCCCAATTATTGTTCCGATTAGTGTATTTGCAGTAGTAATTATGCCCCACTCGGATAGGCTTAATCCTATGATGTCTTCTGTTGCATATGTTATCCAGAAAGGTCCTCCAATTGCTGCCCCGAGACCGAAGAAGAGACCCATTGCGCCTAGAACCCAGAGAGTTCTTGTCAATGTTTTTACAGTTTCCTTTATGCTTGTATATGTTTGTTTAGTGATATTCAGTATATTTAATTCAGGTTGTTGTTTCTCGATTAGGGTTTCCTCTAGCATATAGTATCTTAGTGCTGATGCGAGTAATGATGCCGCAAATAAAANTATGTATCCTAACCGTAACATCGCTTCCAACCCATTTCTCTCCATATACAATCCCATNAGAAATGGGGAGACAAGGCCAAATAATGGTGGAAGTATAAGCCACAATGCGTAGCTCTGTGCTCTACTCTCTGAATCTGTAGCGTCATCAATTATAGAGGCAAATGAGGGCTGCCTCAGACCTGATGCAATACTGTTTAGTATTGATCCAAGCACTATCCACCTCCAGTCTCGTGCAAAAGCAAATATCAGCGAGTTAAAGCTTAGGAGAAAACTCATAGAAGCCACAATCTTTTTCCGCCCCATCGTATCTGCAAGGTATCCTCCATATAATGTTGGTAATAGCATTGACAACGCTCCTATTGATGATATGAGACCTACCTGGAAATATGTTCCACCGAGACTTAGTATGTATAATGTTTGGAAAGGCCATACTAGTTGACCCGCAAGGGTCCAGATGCCAGAGGTAAGGATCATTATACCCATATTACCCCTTAAGCTACGGGTTATCGTCCCCAGTGTCATCTCATAAAAACTTATTTAGCAGATAATAAGTATCATGCGAGCGTATGGACTAATCGATCATTTTATCCTCACTTCATTGTAATAGTTTCAAGGTGGATGCATGAGGTTCATCTGGTACTGGGAATACAACCAGAGAGTAACTTTGAAGATGTTCGAGGTCAACAGGAGAGTAGGAGAAGACAGGAAGAAACACCCTGACAAGTATCCCCAGGTGATATTCGGGGCTCACTGGCTTGGTATGGAGCCAAAGGGTTTCACGATCTATGAAGTTGACGATCCCCAGCAGATAGTGAATCTAGAGGTAGCGTTCTCTCCAATCAAGAAATACAGGTTCGTACCGATATTCGAACACAAATCTGTCGTAGATACGTATGAGAGAGAGAAGAAAGGAGACCCAGACTTTGCATACAAACCATGATAAATACAATTCCTTCCATTTTATTTCCATAATGCCACCCTCTTCAATCCATTATAGGCGTCTGATTATTTTCTAAAAAAGTTTGGAGATGGGCCTCAACGATGTTTTTTAAGCCATATAGTTTAACATCGTTCTTTAAGTTGTGAAAACCACTTCGCAGTAATCGTCTCCCACAGCTAAACTCTTAGGTATCTCGATTTTCACTTCTTTTCCTAGTAAAGCACCCATCATCGCCTTGTCGGAGTTCATCATCGCTTCACACAGTTCTTTGGATGTGTTTTCAATGCCAAGCATACACGTTGGAGTCTTGAAGCGTAACGTATCATCAGACACTTCTAGTACCTCTAATTTCATGCCCATCATCTCCCACATCTTGAACAACTCGGCAATGGATTTCATGTCTCTACTCTTGAGCATGCTTTGCATCATCTCTCCCGATTTTGCTCCGCTATGCTCTGACATGTTCTTGATTATGGGTATGGCTTCGTTTCCATATTTCTCGTAGAACGCTTTGCATAGATTCCCAATGTTGGCGTACATCTGCATGAAGAATGGTCCGAACATCTTAGCTCCCTCTTCCAACCACTCACCTCCCTATTTTACTTGGTACTTGTATCGCTCCCCACCTCGGAGCTTGGCTAGAGGGCTACCACCGTCGCTGTATGAATAACCTTGAATGGCTAAACAGGACATCTATTTATGGATTTATCCTTCAATGAACGATGCCAATAATCCGATCCATAATTTAATCCCCACACACGGTTCACGACGAAGTTTTAAATTTATGTAAAAAGAACCTGAATTAGGTCCCGCCATTTAGAGATGGACACCCATGGATTCTAATCTCGACGATGCTGAAAGACCTTCCAGGAGCCGCCTCATCCTCCTCAGCCTTTTCATCTCGAGCTACGCGATGTACCCATCCCAGCTAGTCATAACAGTGTTGCTCGTGGAGATCGCAAGAGACTTTGACCTCTCCCTGGGAGTATCAGCCCAGATCAGGAGCGTCTCGCTAGCAATCGCCCTTGTCACCGCCCTCGCTGTCGGCGCCTTGAGCATAAAGTACAGGAAGAAAAGTCTTCTCATAGCGGGTCTCATAGCCCTAGCCCTCTCCGCGATAGGATGTGGAGTGTCCATGAGCTTCGAAATGCTCATCCTCTTCTATGTCTTCACTGGCCTTGGAGTCACCATGGTCGGGCCCATGGCGACAGCCCTAGTAGGGGATTATTTCCCAGCCGAGGAGAGGGCGAATGCCCTCGCTTGGTATGGCGCAGCCGGGGGTATATCCCACATGGTTGGATCGCAGGTTATCGGATTCATCGCGGCGTTCGGCGGCTGGAGAATGTCCTTCCTGGCTTACGCGCTCCCTGTGTCGCTGCTCAGCATCATGCTGGTCTCATCCCAGCTACCACCGGAAAAGGTGGATATACAACGGTCGAGTCGAAGCATCGTGACAGGCTTCAGTAACGTGCTGTCAGACCGCTCAGCCCTAGCCTGCCTCGCAGGCATAACTCTAGCAACAGCAACCTGGCAGGGCATCTATTTCTTCAGCGTGTCCTTCCTCAAACAAGAGCTGTCGATGCCCCCGATCCTAGCAGCGGGCATATACTCGATTATGTCTTTACTATTCACCATAGGTAGCCTATCCAGCGGCAGGATTATAGAAAAGATGGGAAGGAAACCCGCTCTACTCCTGGGCTTGATGGTGATAGTGATCTTTACGGGGATGTACACTAATCTGCCCTTCCTCTCGCTTGTCCTCTTCTGTAACATCGTTGGGTGCTTCTTCGGGGCGATAAGGAACATGTCATCTATCGGCCTCAGCCTGGAGCAGGTCCCTGACTCACGGGGTACGATGATGTCTCTGAACTCTGCGGCCATGAGAATAGGCTCTCTATTGGGTACTAGCATCGGAGGGCTGACTATAATCGTCTACGGTTGGAGAGTCCTAGGTCTCTTATTCGGGTTTACCGGTATCCTATCTGCGTTGATCTACCTGCTTTTCGTCGAGGAACCTGTCAAACTTAGTAGTTCGATAGCAGGCGGCTAAAGCAGTTGAATAGGTTAAGTATATCATTATTTCATCTGATTCAGGGGGAACCCCCCGCTTTTTTAGCCTAGGAGTGGGGTTCGAACCCTACCTAGAGATGGAGACGAAAAGTAAACATTCTTAGACTCTATCATTCTTTTTTTCGAATATTTTATCTAAGATTCTCGGTGACTCATAGACCTGACACAATAATTAGTAAGGAACCCCTACACCACACCACTTGTTCGTGACAGGCCCAAGAAAGAGAGTACGCTGATGACGCTTATGAAGCCGGAGAAGTAGAAAACTGAACCCATGCCGTACGTGTCCAAGAGGAACCCGGAGAATACGGGTCCAACGATCTGACCGATGCTCATGGCGGTGTTGAAGACGCCGACCGTGGAGCCCGAGCCCAGCTCCCTGCCCTCCTCTGCGATGATAGCCGTCACCGCAGGTAACGACAACGCGCCGTCTATGGACACGGTTATCCGGCAATGAAGATCTCGGCGATGGTCCCGGCATGCACCATGTAGAAGTAGCCCACCGAGGCGATCAAGCCGCCGAGGCCAACTGTGTCCATGGTGGCCGTCCTCCACCATCTTGCGCCTAGGGGTAAGGGTGCTCATAATCGTTCATTTATTTATTGGAGGGGGCACCCACGGCTTTGTGGGTAAATCAAACACAATCGTTTCACTCACCTCGGCCGAAGTGCTCACGCGCACGGATTCCTTTATTATTTTTTTGCTTACAACGTTTTTATGGGTATTTTTCCGAGTTCTACATACTCCTCTACGAGTTCTTTTCTCTGTTTCTTCGTCGAGTATCCTCGGGCTTCTATCGAAATAATATATGTCTTCCTGACATCTAACCTCCAGAAGAAAAATACACCATTAACATCCGAGGTTGTGAAGAACGACTTGTCAGTACCCGACTCTTGAAGCGTTATCCTTGCAGCTTGTACTGGTTTCTCCACGGTTGGATCCCAAACCGTACCCCTCATGCGGCCTGCATGCGCCGTGTAATAGATAGATGGCTTCGTCCCGTACTCGGGATTTAACGGTCTAGCATGGAGGCTCTCGATCTGCTTGGATATTCTGCTTTCCGGATCGTCCAAGTCCCCGAAGAGCATCGCATCGCTGGCGCATGCCTTCACACATTCTGGCTGCAAGCCCAAGTCCACGAGTTCGGAACAGAAGGTGCACTTGTCGACGACTCCCTTGTCCCCTCTAAAGTAGATGGCGTCGTACGGGCATGCCTGAATGCATAGCCTGCAACCATCGCACCTGTCATAATCTACCTGGATTATCCCATCCTTCCTCTTGTAGATCGCCCCCGAGATTGGGCACGCGTCTACGCAGGGGGGCTCCTCGCAGTGCATGCAGAGGAGTGGTGTAATGTTCCTCACCACGTAGGGGTATCTTCCAAGCTCCTCTTCCATCGGCCAAATCCTGTAGTATTCGCGCCCTTCGTGTTCTCCGACGGGGATATCGTGATTACACTTGCACGCTGTCATGCAGGCCCTGCAACCTATGCAGGATTTGAGATCTATCAGCATTCCATACCTTGTCATCTCTGCCACCTCTAAGCCTTATACACTTTAACGACCGCCTCACAGTGGGCCTGGCCCCCAGTGTAGGGAACATAATGCTCGGGCACGAAGTTCTGGATGTTAACACCTTCCCTAGCCCTTGAGCGCTTATCCATGAGATTGGATCTACGGCCGTAGCCGTAGTAGGCGTAGATGGCGGTTGGATGTATCCCCTCCGTAACCTTCGCTCGAACCTTCTCCTTCATTCCCGTGGATTCCGATTCCACCCAGACCCAGTCACCGTTGTTTATGCCCAGTCTGGTCGCCCTCTGAGAGTTGATCCAAATACTGGTGTTGCCTAGCTTTCCCTCCAGATACTTTTCGAGAAGCAATGTGTTGTTTTTATAGAAGTTGCACTTGAAATAGGGGCTTTTCCCCTGTATGAAGTAAAACTCGTTCTCCGCTTTCGGCTCCACGGTTATGGGGAAGTATGTGGGAAGGGGGCTGTATATGGGGTCTTGTCCCCTCTCATGCCATAGACGAGCCAGCTCTGGACTATACAAATTTATTCTCCCCGTCTCTGTGGGCCATTTTTCCTTCTTCCCGAACTCTATCTTCCTTGTTATGATGGGAGTTGGATAGTAGACCCCGTGCCGTCGAAGGTATTCCATGTCTATGCCCATGGGCTGTAACTGATGGTTCCAGTATTCATCCAGGGTGAAGTCGTATTGCTCGCCGAAACCCAATCTCTGCGCCAGGTCCTTGACGTAGTCGTGCCAAGACTTTAAGTCGAATAAGGGCTCCACAGCCTTTTGTATCACCGTCAGGAACGTAAAAGTCCGGTACATATCGTCCGGGTCGTAGACGGTCACAGCTGCAAACCCGTCATCTCTCTCTAGATACGCGGCTTCGGGGAGGATTATGTCAGCGTAGTCGCAATCATCGTCTGGCCAGACGTGGCTCTTAACTATGAAGTCAACTTTTTTGAAGGCGTCTCTCCACGATGGGTTGTGGGAGGATAAGACGTCGCTGCCTATTATGAACAGAGCCTTGATCGGGTTGGGTTTGCCCGTCAATATGGCCTTGAGAAAGTTCTGCGCTATTCCAATGGGATAGTTACGGAGTGGTGTGAATATGAAGGGGTGTATGTTGGGATCGAAGTCCACCCTATCCTCTGACATGGGATAAACAACGATGGGGATACGGAAAGTCGATGGATCGTTGAGCCTTATCCCGCTTCTCCCAACTGGTCCATAGTGTTTACCACCGGGCTTATCGAGTGTACCTAGGAGGCTTATTAAAACCATCTTGGCTCTTTGATATTGGAGGCTATTGGAATACTGCGCGGAGACAGTTCCAACGACTATACTGGTTTGTGGCCTAAGTTTCCCTAGATCTTTTGCTATCTCTTCTATCTTTTCGGGCGGAACTGTACAGATTTTGCCGGCTTCTTCTGGCGGATACTTCTTTACATGCTCAGCAAGTAGCTGAAACGCCGTCTTGCAGGATAGCTTACGGTTACTTTGTTTCACTTCATAGGTTCCTAGAAGTGATGGTTTAAGGGCCTTGTCAAGCGGTTTTACTCCTTCTGAAGCGTTATCCCATACGAGGTAGTTATCCTCCGTGTCTTTGAGGGGGAGTTTGTCAGGTTTTACCAGTATGGGAGCGTTTGTGTGCTTGAGCAGGAATTCCTCGTCGTATAGCCTCTCTCTTATTATTACATTCATGATGCCGAGAAGAAAGGCCGCGTCTTTTCCAGGTTCTATTGGAACCCACTCGGCGCCGTATATGTAGGCCCCCTCGTTCAGCCTTGGATCGACGATGACCGTCCTTATGCCTCTTCTAACGGCCTCTGCGTATCTAGTGGCGCCGGTGACCACGCCCAGCGCGTTCGGGGGAGTGTGTCCATTGAAGAGAGCGTATTTTGAGTTTAGATAGTCCTCGCGTGCTCCGTCGCTATACTCGCCGTCCGTCAATATCTGGGCGATAGCCCCGTCAGCGTAACAAGAAGTGGTGGATGTGTGGAGGTCGTTTGGCGATCCGTAGTGATGTGTGAAGTGGTTGAACATGTACTCCATCGGTGGGTGGGTCCGTAGGAAGCCCACATACTCGGGATGCCCCTCCTCACGGTACTTCCCTAGGACCGCCGAGACCTCTGACAGGGCTTCCTCCCAGCTTATCCTTTTAAACTTCCCCTCGCCTCTCTCTCCAACCCTTTTTAGAGGGAACTTTAACCTGTCATGCGCGTAGATCTTGTAGAAACCAGCATAGGCTTTCACGTCCTGTTTCCCGTCGAAGAAGGGAACATCCTCCCTTGCCACGATATTCACCGCCCTTCCGTTCACGATTCTTATACTGACGGGAGAGTGCCAGTATCTTTCCGGGGAGGTGGTGTGTACCCATCTCTCTGATTCAGGCTCTACCTCGGCCTCTTCAAGCGTCGAAAGTCCGGATCGATCAAATTCCAATGATTCGATTTCCATGTCTTGTAGATCTTTTCTCGGAGATCCGATGTCTGTGAGAAAGCGTGCATCCATTTTTACGAATTCTCTGGTGAATCGTGAAAGATTAAGAAAGAATTCTGAGTTATGACTCCTTCCTAAACATTCCACAAAGTCAGGAATCCATCTCAGCATATGTTCTTCTAAAAACTTTTTTTCGTAGTCGATACACAATCTTCTCTCTTCATCACACTTATCTGATGCGAATTTTCCTTCATTGAAAGAGAGAAAATACATAAACTCAAGTTCAGCAGCTATGTGGTCCGGTAGATCTTTGAATAGCTGCGAGACTCCCAGACCAAACATGTTATAACACCTCTTCACGGAGACTGTGGACTCGCCCATCAGACGCCGGCCGTCTTCGTGGTATATGGATTCGTAAGGAGGGCAAAACGAGTCGTGAAAAGCAGTGATGAAAAGACCCGTATACTCTACCTGAAGGCTCTCTAAGGTAGAGACCTGGCTCCTTATGACTGACGCAAGAGAATCATAGGCCGTTTTTAATTCGTCGCCATAGGGGAGACCTCTGAGACATTCGTTTAGATCCTTTGTGACGCTTTCTTTTAGATGGGTGATGGAATCTTTGTCAGGGTATTGGAGGTAGGTTGAAAGAATCTTATAGACTTTGCCTCTAAGAACAGGAACGGTGACCTTTCTCACCTTAAACCACCTATATGTTACGCCTTAGAAGATGGTGGTTCTAAGGATAAGATATTATTCATGAAGCTTGTTATCCCTGTTTTATCTCCAACCATACTTTCCGAGAAGTGGGACAAACTCACATCTTTGGATGGGCAACGTCTCAACTTCTCCTGACTTTCCTTTGATAAACATTGTCAGTTGTTGGGAATGTTTCTCCCCGACTGGTATGACCATTACGCCCCCTTTCTTCAGCTGCCTCATCAAAGGAGTGGGAGGGGTAGGCGCCGATGCCGTTACGAGTATCTTATCGTAGAGTTCCACATCGCAAAGAGGAGGAAACCCTAGCGTTCCATCACCTAGAACACAGTCCACCCTTTCCATGTAACCAGCCCTTTCAATATTCTTCTTAGCAAACTCCCAGAGCAGCTCGACTCTTTCTATAGTTGTCAATTTACCCCACGCTTCTTTGCCCATGCTGCTCGGTGCGATGGACTCTGCGATGAGGGCCGCCATATAGCCACTACCTGTACCGATTTCAAGAACGTTTTCGCCAGTTTCTGGGCTAAGGGATTCTAGCATATATGCGCACAAGTGTGGCGGAGATATTGTTTGTCCGGTCTCACCGAGGGAGAGAGCACTATCTAGATAAGCATAGTCTTCGTGTCCATCCCAGACGAAGAGATGCCTCTTCACAACCTGCATCGCGTCTATGAATCTCTCGTTTCTAAGGGCTTCAACTTGGACGAGCCTCTCTATCAGAATCCTTCTTTTCCTGTCGAAATCCTCCTCGTTCATGGAAACCACCTTGTACATAGAGTGTTGCTAAAGGCTATGTTCGCGCGCGATTAGGAGACCTACCCATTGGAGAGTGGGCAAACTCATCAGGCATAGGGTCTCAGCCATTCGTACGCATGCGCCGCCTATACCATTTTCCGTATGCCGTGTTTGATGGGTGCTTCAACGTTGTCGATAGCTGTGTGTGCACCCCACTTTTTTTCGTTCAGTGCACACCATCTATGCCAGCAGCCGGTCCAGTTCATCGGCGCTCATGCCGCCGAGGCCGAGCGTGTCCATGGTGCGTCTCTCCTCTTTTCTATAGTCCCTCTGCATGATGGTCGAGATGATGGTGATTATGGAGTCCATGTGGGGTGTGGCTACGCCGATCTGGGCGGCCAGCCTACTCATGAACATTAAGCCGTACCCCACGTCCTCGTTGAAGTACCTGTAGTCCAGGCTGCTCTGAGCCTTGATCCCCCTGTAGCCGGGGGCCTTGGAGTAGCTTGTGCTGTAGTTGTTCTCCGTCTGGTAGCCTTGAAGCATGCCCAGCTCGGGGTCTGGGAGCACCTCTACGCCGAGCCTCTTGGCGATGGCGACGCGCTCTCTGTCCACGGCCTCGACGAGCCTCCCCACGGCGGGGGTGACGCCTTCCTCGTAGAAGTAGAAGTCGCCGTGGGTGCGCTCTATGAGGCCCACGTTGCATAGACTGATGGCCGGGTGGATTATGGGGTTCCCGTTCTGGAGGGTGGTCTGCAGAATGTTTTTCGCTGGCTTCATGTCCGGGTAGACGCCCTTCACCATGTCGAGCACCTTTCCCGTGTTCATGGCTGGGGCCGCTGCGAGGAAGAGGCCGCCACGGAGTTTGAGGTATACATGGACTTTACCTGGTTCAGTTACGCGGACTGCGTATGGTAGAGTATTGGTCTCGGCGACGACGATGTCTTCGTCCCTGACCGGTTTTCCGATGCCGTTCTTGAACTCTATGCTGCCGCCGCAGCTGCTTGGGCATACAATGACGGTCATCCCCTTCTTGAGGTAAGGCTTCGAGGCCTCGGCGAAGGGTCTGGTGCTGTACGCGGGCCCGACGGCGACAACTAGCTCTACGCCGTCGAGCGTTTTCTTGATGTCGTGGCCGGCGTAGTGGATCTTCGCGAACCCTTTTAGGTCTCCCTCAGCCGCTATGCCGCCATTCTCCACCGTTGCGGTTATGTTGGTCTTGAACTCCGGGAAATCAAACAACCTAACCTCGTGGCCATGGACTGCAAAATCAAAGGCGGCGGCACATCCACCACCGCCCGAACCTAGGACAGCTACTTTCATGGGTTACACTTAGCTAAACTTGCTGATCTCTTGTATGAAACATTTTGGTCTCCGCGAGTGAGGCGACGCCTGTTGGTTTATCTTAATGCTTAAAAAAGCATCAGCCGCCAGATAAATCGATGGAACATGAGTGATTCGCAGAGTAAAAGCATTCCCAAAGATGATGTCATGCTTAGGGAGATAGTCCACGTCTGCGTCGTGGTCAGGGACGTGGAGAAGACCGCGGATGCCTTCGCGGACATGCTCGGCGTCGGCCCTTGGAGGATCAGGGTCGTGGAGACGCCGGCGGAACGTGCCAGCGTCCGCGGTGAGCCCGGCGGATATAAGCTGAAGTTCGGCCACGCGAGGATGGGCTCGATCTCCCTGGAGCTCGTCGAGACCCTGGAGGGGAAGACGATATACCAGGAATTCCTCGAAGAGCACGGGGAAGGGCTCCACCACATCGGCGTCCCCACGCCTCTCCCTTTCGACGCGGAGCTGGAGAAGTGGGAGAGACTTGGCATAGAGGCTCTCCAGGTAAACAGGATGGAGACCCCCGGGGAAGGGTGGGCCTACATGGACACCCAGGGCCTCGTCGGGTGCATCTTGGAGATACTCAGCTTCAGTAGATACCAATGAGGAGGAGCTCGAGCCATCGCGTTGAATGAACAAGCGCGCGAGGTCAACGAAATCATCCTATGTGTTTTTAGGTGAAATAATTTCTCATTAAAACATGTCATTAATCAGAGGCACATCGAGGTCTACTAAGCGCGTCACCCGAATTAACTCGAAAAAATGCGAAAAAAAGGTATTTTATCTTTAATATGTGCTAACGTCAAGCACACGAAATTACTTGAGAGGTGAATAACGCGTAGGCTTCAGCAGGATGTTCTCAACCCTCTCCACGAGAGG
>JGI2171J19970_10000875_pt1 | contig 16599 bp, 17 predicted proteins | sample DeeMarSWOR324_28_FD_19970 | JGI IMG/M metagenome (IMG submission 19970) | reverse complement strand
CTCGAGCCGCAGGTTCCTCAGCGCCAGCCCGGCGGATACGGCGACGGGCATCCCGCCCAGCATCCCGCTCAACGTCGTCTCTGGCGTGTTGAAGTCACCGTGCGCGTCGATGAACACCAGCCCCACCCTGAGGGGCCGGCCAGTCTCACCCGAGTACTGCAATCCGGCCAGCATCCCCATCAGCGAGCTGCAGTTCGCCAGCAAACCCACCGACAGGTAGCCGTCGCGCCGATTCTGCGCGACGATCTCCTTGAGATGACCGTTCGCGAGGCCGAGCCGATGCCACTCGCCATACTCCCGCTGCTCTTCCGCCGTCAGCGCGACCGTACTCATCGGTTTCAGCGCCACGCCCCTCCCTGTCAGCCGGTCCTCGATCCCTCCCTGCGCGAGGTAGTCCGGCACATCCGACAGTTCCGGAACGTTGCGCGCGCCCGTGTACGGCATCTTCACCAGAGCGACCTTCAATTTGCCGTCCTCCGAGACGTAGCTCTGCGCCGCCGAGTTCGCCGGCGTGAGGATGCACATCACCGCGAGCAACGCCGTTGCTCTCATCCGCTCACCCACTCGCTCTCCTTCCGAGCCCGCTGACTTCTTAGTGACTCAGAGACGGGCCTCTCTCTGCAGGACCGAAAACCATCCTGCGTCAACAACTGACCCCACGCCAGGCCGTTGACTATCGAGGAGAGCCCAGCGGCGCCTCGGCAAACCCCCTCAGCGCCCTCAACCACTCCCTCGTCATGATCGCCAGTGCCGCCTTCCCCTTCTCGGCGCTGGCCAGGCTCGGGTCCCCGAAGTAGCCGGTCTCGGAATACGCCGGGTCGTTCGGGTCCCGCGAGAAGAGGCCGGGCTCGTAGCCCGGATAGTCCTTGCGCGACTCTGCCCCGTAGTCGGCCGCAGGCAACTCCGCCCGCACCAGCTCGGGTTGCAGGAACAGGTTGATGGAGGTCTCGAGCTCGTCGGCATGCCCACCCACGCGCTGCTCCGACAACGCCTCGATCTCCGCCGTCTCGAGATCGTCCCACGAGACCACCAGCGTCGGTGTGCCGGTCTGCACCCGTATCTCGCGGGCCGCGATCGCGAGCGGCAGGCCCGTGGCCCTGCTGATCCCGGTATTGAGGAAGACGATGCGCTTAGCGCCGTGCGCAACGAGCGATCGCGCGACCTCGAAGACATAGTCCCTGAACACGTCCGGGTCGCTCACCTCGGTACCCGGGAAATCGCGGAACGCCGGGAACCAGCCGTGCAGTATCGCAGGCGCCACTAGCACCGCCAGCGAATCCACGGCCTGCTGACACAGATACTCCATCACCACCTGATCCGCGTTCATCGGCAGATGCGGGCCGTGCTCCTTGGCACCGGCACCGAACGGCAAGATGACAAGCGGCGCCTCCGCCAGTCGCCGCTCCGCCTCCGGCCAAGTCAGCTGCCCGAGGTACGCGCCGGCCGTCTGCGCGAACGCTCCCTCAACGACCGACAGCACGCAGGCTGCTGCCAAGCCGAGTCTCAAAACCCTGCACAACATGGTACCCCCTCTGAAGCGACATCGCTGTCGTCGTACCCCGATCCCGCCTACGCCTTGAACTGACTGGACAGCTGGTCGAGCCGCGCCAGGTGCTCCTGACTCAGAGCAAAGCGGAGCGCCCCGAGGTTGTCTTCCATCTGCGACACTCGGCTCGCGCCCGGGATCGCCACGACCGTATCGCCGTGCACATGGATGAGCCAGTTCAGTGCGACCTGCGAAGGCGTAGCGTCGTATTGAGTCGCAATCTCGCGCAACGCCTCCACCAGCGGCCGCGTCCGCTCGAGGCCCCTCCGACTGAAGGCGGCCAGCCGCTTGCGCGGCCCCGTCAGCCGCGCCACATGCGACGGATCGTCGTGGAATCTCCCGGAGAGGATCCCCTGGGCCAGCGGTGAGTGGGCGATGATCGTGATCCCCAGGTCCCTGGCCGCGTCCAACACGCCGTTCGCCTCGATCGCGCGATCCAGCAGGCTGTATCTCATCTGATTCGATACCAGCGGCAGGTCACGACCGGCGAGCACCTTGAATGCCTTCTCCATCGCCCGTGCGCTGAAGTTGCTCACACCGATCACGCGGATCTTACCCGCCTCCACCAGGTCGGCCATCGCGTTCATCTGCGCCGCGACCGACGAGAACGAGTACGGCTGGTGAACCTGGTAGAGATCGATGTCAAAGCCGTCCAGCCGATGCAGCCGCTCAGCGATGCTCTTTCGGATGTGTCCGGCAAAGCGGAAGAGCGGCCACCACTTCGTCGCGATCACCACGTCACCGCTCTTGCGTCCCAGCCGTCTCAGCGACCGGCTCAGCGCGCTCTCCGAGGTACCCCATCCGTAGACCTCGGCGGTGTCGAACCAGTTCACACCTCCGTCGAGCGCGAGACGAACGATGTCCTCCTCGACTTCCGATGGCAGTGCCTCCCAGTATCGGCCAGCTAGCCCCCGACCGCCGGAGAACTGCCAGCAACCTAGACCTAAAGGTGAGACCGCGATGTCGGAAGCACCCAACTGAAGTTGCTCAACCATACGATGTCACATCTCCTCCTGAGGACCGACCCGTTGAGCCTCCGACAGACGAACCTGATTTTCGATATCGTCAAAGGCGTTGCATCTGTCCCCTCACCCAGAATGGTTGACCCAACAGGCCTGGACTCCGCTGAGACCTGTCTACCTCCGGGCCGGCCAGCCCTTCCCGGTGATCTGGCGCTGGAACCTAGCTTCTGACGACTTGTGTGACGAGCCCTATTGTGGTCTCGATGAGAACTCGTGTGGCGAGAACCTCAGCCCAGCCGGCCAGGTGGGTTCCGGTGAGGACATAGAAGGGGCAGAGCGATGAGCGGCACGACGGAGTGGTCGTCCATTGCCAGCACAAATCCGCCGACGAGCCCGCTAGGCATTGCCGCTCACCGCCACTGCCCACCCTCGATTACGCTCGAAACCGTACCAGTCTGCCAAGCGCTCGAGATGCCGGTTTTCATATCGCATCCTACGAGACATGCCAGCGCACCACAATACGGAATCACTCGTATAGGCGTTGCGGTTTCCACGCACCTCGGAGAGTGGTCACGCTGAGCGCACTGCTATGATTGGCAGCAAGGGCTAGCGGCCGTCGCGCAAGAGTCGCACCTACGCGCGTAGGCGCACCACCATCTGGACGAGTTCCGGCAGCGAATCTGCCTGCATCTTCTCCATGACCCGGGCACGGTGGATCTCAACGGTACGCTGGCTCAGTTCGAGCTCCAACCCAATCGCCTTGTTCGTCTTCCCCTGCACAACCAGCTCCATAACCTCCCGTTCCCGCGGTGTCAGCGCATCAATCCGTGCAGCGATTCTGTTGCGCTCGGCAAGTTCATTTCGCAAGCGAGCGTTCTCTTCGATTGCGTGCTGGACCTTGTCAATAAACTCCTGATCGCGAAACGGCTTCTCTAGGAAGTCCACAGCACCGGCCTTGATGGCATGCACAGCGATCGGTACATCCCCGTGAGCCGAAAGGAAGATGATCGGGAGCGTTGACTCCAACGACTCGAGGCGCTCCTGGAGCTCCAGGCCGCTCATTCCCGGCATACGAACATCCAGCACAAGACAGCCTGGCTTCAGCGGATCGTAGGCCTCGAGAAAATCCTTCGCTGAAGCGTAGGTCTCCACCTCGAGACCGACACCTTGGAGTAGGAAGGCAACAGCTTCGAGCACGTCCGCATCATCGTCAACCACGAACACAGTGGGCTCAGGTTCCATCACGCTCCTCTCACGCAATAGTCTTCCTGGCCGTCTCGCTCACCTGACACAACCTGCTTGCGACTCTTGCCACTTACTCAACTAAGATAATACCTCCCAGAGAGCTGACCAGCGACAGACCACGCTCACCTCCACCACTGCCGATCCGCCAGCGAGGCCATGCGAGTTGACGAGACGCATCTACCTAGTACTCCGGTGTCCAGAGGTGCTGCGCTGAGCCGAGCTTTACTCACCGTCAGCGGCGCAGTATCGTTGGCCTCGACCGCCTAACATCCCGGGCCGACCGATCTCTAGGCCACAACGCGGCTCGACCAGGAATCGGACTCTGCGGTCTCTCGACGATCGCGGCTCGTGTCACAGCGAAGAAGAACCCATCCGTGAAGGTGAAATGACCGGGGTCTCCAAACGCTGGCTCTACCTGCTCCCCATCGTAGCCCTGGCCCTGGCCGTCCGCACCTATGACCTCGCGCGGAACGGCCTCTGGTACGACGAGCTCCAGTCGGTCACGCACGCCGTCCTTCCCATCAGCGACCTGATCCGTAGCGTCGCTGCCCACGACCCACACCCACCCCTCTACTACATCCAGCTGCACGCTTGGCTGCAGCTGGGCCACAGCGACGTTTGGGTCCGCCTCAACTCCGTCTTCTTGAGCCTGCTCACGTTGATCTCGATCTACATTACCACGAGGCGCGTCTTCTCGGAGCCGGCGGCCGTGCTGGCCAGTCTGTTCTTCGCGATCTCGCCCTACGCGGTCTATCACGGGCAAGAAGCACGCATGTACACCTGGCTGATGTTCCTGGCGGTGTGGTGCTGGTATTTCAATCATGAATTCCTGCTGAGACGACCCGGTCCCCTTCCCGCTCTCGGCGTCGTCGCCACGAGTATCGCTGCCCTGTACAGTCATGGCACCGGCTTCATTCTGCTTTCTGCCATCTATGCGTACGCGGCCCTATCGCTCGTCCGATCCAAGATCGACAGGTTGACGCTATTGAGGTGGACGGTACTGCAGGCCGCTATCGTCCTAGCCCTGCTGCCGTGGCTCTTCCATGCTTACACGATCAGAAGCTTCCCGGGCCACATGGCCGTGCCTACTCTCGTCACGATACCTGAGACTCTCTGGATGCTGTTGTTCGGGGACACGACGGCACCGGCCGAGTGGATCCAAGTGACCTGCGTGCTGCTCGTGTTCGCTGTGATCGTCCTGGGGTTTGCCCGGGGAGAGCGAAGTCGGTCCTTCGCCCCCTCCGTGGTCCTGGGACCCATGCTCGCCGTTGCAGCCATCAGCTATCTGATCTCGCCGATCTGGTACCACAGGACGCTGGCGTTCATCACTCCTTTCCTCTGCATCGCGCTCGCACTGGGGCTGACCCCTACCGACCCTGACGGTCGTCCCTATCCCGCCCCGCTCCGCCGGCTCGCGCCGCTGTTGGGAGCGGCAGTGCTGGGCGGCTATCTCGTCGCTCTGCTCGTTCAGCAAACGACCTACACGCGTGAGCCGGTCCCAAAGACGGCCGCGCTCTACGTCAAGGCACAGATGACGCCCGGCGAGATCGTCTATGTGCCGAAGCAACGGTTCTTCTGGGCGGTCAGCTGGTATCTCGGCGGGCCGAATTGCGCCAGTCCCGTCGACCCAAGCAGGGCAATCTGCCTAGTCGACGGGGTGAAGGTGATGACGCACCCGGATATTGGGAGGTTTCTGACGCCCGGACAGTACTACTGGTTCGTCCACCGCCCGAACGAAGGGTTCACCCATTCAGCCGAGTTCCGCCGACTCGAGCTTCGCAACTTCGGTATGACCCGGGTCGAGCACGTCAGGCTCGTACCTTAGAGGCCTCCAGAACTGTACCCGCGCACCCCTAGGACCCACGCCAGCGGAGCCAGCTCGCCACGCTGAGAGGGCGCCAAAGTCAGACCTCGAGAGCCGTCGCCGCTCTCTCGTACTCCTCCGGCCTAACGTAGAGGATGTAGCCGTAGTTGCCTCTTCCGTCCGTTACCGCGCTGGAGGCATACACGTTGACGTTCGCCTCATAGAGCCTCTCGTGAACCGTCGCCAGGGCCCCGAGTTCGTCGTCACCCTGAACCAACAAGGCGCGATGAGGCCCATCCAGAACGAGCCCGGATTTCTTTACCTCGCTCTCCATCTTGCCGCTGTCCTCTGGAAAGAGCGTCAGCTGAGTCCGCAACGGCCCCACCGGAATCGCCGTAAAGGCAAGCAGGTTGATTCCCAGGTCCGCCAGCAGGGATAGCAGCTTGTAGCCTTCCCCTGGCTGGTCCTGGACCGTGGCGTAGAAGTACTCAACACGACGAATCCTGAATGCCATGGCTTGCCCTCCACGCGGCGCTGTGTCCCGTCAGAACCACCGCATCCCGATCGCGGCGCGGCGCTAAGGAACACGTCTGCTCTACCCCGGAAGCCTTCCTACTGCCGCGCCGCTTCGGAAATCGATCGACGACTTCGTGTCCTATATAGATGAACCACCGCGTTACCCGCAGCAAGTCTGCTCCAGGTATGCCCACCGACCGTCCGCACCTGACCCTGGATCGAGTACCTCTCGCCCAGCCCGCTCAGGCCTCCCTATCCGCCCAGTTCGACAACCACGATCTCATCCACCAGGCCAACCGGACGCGGCGGTAGAGAGATGAGCAGCGCCGTCTCGGTCTGCTCGACTGCGATCTCCGCACCTGTACGCAGCAGCCGTGCTGACCGCACGTGTCCCGCTAGACGTGGCAAGGCGAGGACGGGCCCGTCCCATTCCAGGACGTGTACGTAGACGTTGGCGTCGCGTTGCGTCGTGACGCCCCATGGCCCGGGCGCGATCGGCCCGCCCCGCGTCCCGTAGACCGACTCCCCGTACCTCGCCAGCCACCGGCCGATCGCCTGCAGCCGATCCACGAACTCCGGCTGAATCTTGCCGTTGGGCATGGGTCCGACGTTCAGCAGGAAATTGGCGTTGCTGCCAGCGGCCCGCACGAAGTAGCGGATGAGGTCAGCGGTGGACTTGTAGCGATCGTCCGTGAGGTTGTAACCCCAGGAACCATTGATCGTCTCGGCGGTCTCCAGCGGCAGGCTGCTGACCTCTGTCGTGTTGAAGCCTGCCGTATTGGCTCCGGGCAGGTCCTTCTCGAACATCTGGAAATCCTCACCCGGGAACGGGACCTGATGGTGATTCGACCCGATCAGGGCTTGAGGCTGAAGCCCGTGAATGAGGGAGTAGGTTCGCTCCAGCCGCCAGTCGGCGTCCGGGCGATCCCACATCCCGTCGAACCAGATCCCACCGATCTCTCCGTACTTGCTGAGCAGCTCGCGCAGCTGGCTATCCATGTAGTCGATGTACCGCCCCCACTCTCCATTTTCCGGCCTTCCCGCCGACCGTCCCGTTCGCCCGCGCGGATAGTAGTCGGGATGGTGCCAGTCCAGCTGTGAGTAATAGAGGAAGAGCTTCAGTCCGTGCCGCCGACAGGCCTCCGCCAGCTCGGCCAGGACATCACGCCCGTAGGGCGTGCGATCGACGATATTCCAGTCGGTTAGCTCCGAATCGAACATGGCGAAGCCGTCATGGTGCTTTGCGGTGATGGTCACGTATCTCATGCCCGCCGACTTCGCCAAGCTGACCCACTCCTCGGCATCGAACTCCGTGGGATTGAACAGCTCGGCCAGCCGCTCGTAGTGCGCCGCTGGGATCCGCCTCACCTCCATCACCCACTCACCGGAGCCCAGCACACTGTAGATACCCCAGTGGATGAACAGCCCGAACTTCGCGTTCTGAAACCAGGTCCGCGCTTCGAGGTTCTCCTGACTCGGCTGGTAGTCAGCTTGAGCAGTCAAGCTGCCGGGAACGCAAGTGACCAATGCCACACTCACGACTGCCGCCTCAAGTCTCATGCAAGCACCCTCAATCTGCTCTCAGCGCCGATTCGATGATCGGACCCTGCGTCACCCGAGATCGATGTACTCCGGCGCATGGCTCTCCGCCTCAAGGAAGCGGACGAAATCGTCCGCCCCAATCGCCGTCGTCATCGCGTTGTCCAGCGGGTGGAAGTTCAGGGGCTCGGTCTCCAGCATCCGGCGCTCCAGCACCACACGCACCTGGCCACCCTTGTCGTTGATCACCGCGAACGGCGTCACGGCCCCCGGGATGACGCCGAGATACTTCATCAAGCGCTCGGGGCTGCCGAACGAAAGTCGACCAGCGCCCAGCAGTCCGGCGAGCACCTTGAGATCGATCGCCCGATCCTCCCGGCACACCACCAGCCACATGGCGCCCTTCCGGTCGCGCAGAAACAGGTTCTTCACATGACACCCGGGTAGCTCGCCTCGCAGTGCTTTCGCCTGCTCGACCGTGAAGACCGCTGGATGGTCCACAGTCTCGAACGATATACCAAGCTCTCGCAGCCGGCGGAAAAGATCCTCGGCTCCCGCCGGCCTGCCGCCATCGGCTAGCACACCCTCTTGCGACTCTGTCATGGGCTAGGCCGGATCAGTCAGCCCGATTCCTGGCGCTCGACTCTCCCTCGTTTAGCCGCGCGTATCGCACCCGCTAGAAGATTGAAGCGCGGCACCCTTGCCATGTATGCCTCATACTGCTCCCCGAATCTCCCCTTTAAGCGTCCCTCTTCGCCCAGCGAATACAGATAGAACAGGACGATCGCGGGCACTCCCAGGGCGACGACCAGCCAGTGCTGCGTCGTCAGCATGAAGGTGACACTGATAAACATGTAGCCCAGATACTGCGGATGTCGCACGAAGGAAAACGGGCCACGCTCAACCACGGTCGTCGTCTGCATATAGTTCCTGCCGGACTCCACACGACCGTAGCGGCGTAGGGTGAACATGGGAACGAACATGAGGAATAGAGCGGTGACTCCGAACAGCAGCCCTATGTAGCGTACCGACTGATATCGCCCCCGCTCCACGAAGATGGCCAGCACCATCTGCGCGATGACGAGGAGCGAAGCGAGATACCCGAGGATATGCGCTCGCCGGCTGTCCGCAGGCGCACTCTCAGGGGGCGCACTACTCACTTGGACTTCTTCCGCGTGAACTTGAGGCCTGACCAGGTCGCGTCGATCGCGCAGATCTTGTAGTCTACCAAGCCCGCGGCCAAACCGAGCCTCCGCACCTCATTACCCGACAGATCACTGGCAACTCGCGAGCTCTTCTTGGGCCACGCGATCCAGAGCCCATCCCTGCCCACCCGCTCGGCCACGCGTTCAATCCGACTCTCCAGGTCCTTGCAGGACTTGCTGAACCAGACGGTCAGGTCGGCCTGGCCACCGGCACGCCTGCGCAGCGTCACACCCTTGGGCAGCTTGCCCAAGTTCTTCTCGAAACCTCGCGGCGCACCGATCAACGCGACCACCGAGTTCGCTTTGATGCCGAGCTTCTTAGTCAGTGGTGTGCCCGAGTAACCGGCAAGTACTGACCCCGGCACCGTAGGATCACGGGGAGGGTTGGCGATAGCCCGCTTCAACGCGCTGCGAATCCGGCTCCACGTGCTGTAGACAGCGTCCGGCAGCAGCTCCTTGATGCGCGCCACCTTCTCCAGGTCGCCTCCTACGAAGACCAGGGGCACGTGCCGCGTCGCCTTGTAACCCCGCAGACCCAGACCGACATCCCGGCCGTGAGACGGCGTCCGGCTCAGGTCGATGACCACCGCGTGGGGAGGGCTCGCCCTCAGCTCACGCAGACCTTCGGGCGTCAGCATCTCGGCGTTCACGCTGTAGCCTGCAGCTTGCAGCCGCGCGGCTCGTTCCGCGGCCTCGGCGGCGTTCCAGTGGATCAGGCGAACACGCTTCATGGTCAGCGACGCAGCCAGAGTATGGCAAATGTGTCGTGTATCCAGACAGGCGTCGCCCGCCGAAACCCAGCGCGCCGCGCCTCCTCATTCATCTGCTCGATCGTCAGCGGATGATCCTCGCGTGCCTCCTTCTCGAAGTTCTCCTCGACGAGCTCGCTGGAACATCCGGCCGCCAGCGCGAACGCCTTCCTGTACTCCACGAAGTGTGCCTGGACTCGCTCATCGGCGTGACAGATCAGATCGCTCCAGACGAAGCAGCCCCCTGGCTCCAGCCACCCGCACAACCTTGTAAGAAGAGGTCCCCTCTCGTCCAGCGGGATGTTGTGCAGGACCAGGTTCGAGAAGATGGCGTCAAACCTACCGTCCGGGACGAAATCCAGAATGTCCTGACGTACCAATCTGATACGATCGGGACTCGATTCACTTAACCGGCGCGCCTTTCCAATCATCGCATCGGACGGCTCGACCGCCGTCACTCGTGACCCGGGGATTCCGCGCAGCACGAGCGCGGAGATGTTGCCGATACCCGCACCGATATCCAGGACAGTCTTGGGAGAGCAGAGCTCGAGCAGCTCCAAGATACACTCGACCATCTCGTCATACCTGGGGACCAGCTGGCGGATCTTCGTCAAATAATCCGTCGTCAGAGCCGCGTAGAACTCCTCTGTCGCTCTCTTCATCACGGGACAGCTTGCTGATGGAGGGTGCGCGCTCCGCAGCCCTGCTCAGAGCTCCACACCGTCCCAGCAGTAGGTGCAGACCCTCTCCTTGGGAAGCCCGATCGCAGCAATGAGATCATCCATCTTCTGGTATTGCAGCGACGTCAACCCAAGCCGCGCTCGCACGGCCTCCACCATGGCGCAGTACCGCTCCGATTCCGGGTTCGAGTACTCCACCACGTCGCCGGGCGCGTCCCCAGCGATCTCCTGGATCGCGCTACGCGCTGCCAAGTCCAGCTCCGATCGCGAGCGTGAGAAGTTCAGGAACTTGCAGGCGAAGACCAGCGGCGGACAGGCGGGTCGCATGTGAACCTCGGACGCACCGTAATCGTACAGCCGCTGGATGATGTCCTTCAGCTGCGTACCCCGCACGATCGAGTCCTCGCAGAAGAGCAGCCGCTTGCCCTCGATGATCTCGCGGATCGGGATCAGCTTCATCCGCGCCACCAGATCCCGCACCCGCTGATCCTGGGGCATGAAGCTGCGCGGCCACGTCGGCGTGTACTTCACGAAGGGGCGACGATATGGGATGCCGGCAGCGTTCGCGTAGCCGATGGCGTGGCCCGTGCCCGAGTCCGGGATACCCGCGACCAGGTCAACCGCCACATCATCGCGTGCGGCGAGTAACTCGCCGCAGCGATTGCGGACGACCTCCACGTTGACGCTCTCATAGCTCGACGCTGGATAGCCGAAGTAGACCCAGAGGAACCCACAAATCTGACACCGGCTTCCCGGTGGGCTCAACTGCTCGACCCCTTCCTGTGTGATACGCACGATCTCACCGGGGCCCAGATAGCTGGACACCTGATAGCCGAGATTCGGCAGTGCGCACGTCTCCAGCGTCGCTGCGTACCCGCCCGGTCTCTCCCCGATCACAACCGGCGTACGGCCCAGCCGATCGCGCGCCGCGTAGATGCCCTTCTCGGTTAGCAGCAAGACGGAACACGATCCCGTGATAGCCTCCTGCGCGATCTGGATGCCATCCTCGAATGTGTCGCCCTGGTCGATCAGGTTTGCGACGACCTGCGTGGGGTTCGCCTCATGACCGCTCATCTCCGAAAAATGCGCACCACGCTTCAGAGCCTTCCTAACGAGATCATCGAGATTCGCGAGCTTACTGACAGTGACGATGGCGTAGGTCCCGTGGTGCGAATGGATGATCAGCGGCTGGTCCTCATAATCGCTGATGACACCGATCCCCATGTTCCCGTTCAGCATCGGCAGGTCAGCCTCGAACTTGCTGCGGAACTGGGCGCTGCTGATATCGTGGATGAACCGCGTGATCCCGCTACCGCCACGCACCGCGAGGCCGCCCCGCATCGTGCCCAGGTGCGAGTGATAGTCTGTCCCGTAGTAAAGGCCGGCTACACAGTCCGCGTCCGACACAACCCCGAAGAATCCGCCCACAGCTAACCCCTCCCGATCCTGCTGCTCATGAAATCACTCCAGCCTCGAGGTCTGACCTTACAGATCCGCGTCTAACCTGTGAAGCCCCGGCCGATCTCGCCAGACCCGAAGAGCCAGAGTGCTATGCAGGAGATCTGCGGTTCGGCAGCTCAGGAGCGCGACACCGCTCGCGGGATGAATCTCGGCACGCGCCGGCAGTACTCCTCGTACTCCGCGCCGAACCGGTCCTGCAGCTCGCGCTCCTCGAGCAACACGACAAGGTAGAGTGCCGGGATGGCCAGCAAGAAGGCGATATAGACCGCCAAGTAGTTGGCGAACAGCGCGTAGCCAAGGGTCCAGAGCAGCGCCTCTATGTAACGGGGATGCCGAATCTTCGCGTAGACTCCTTCGGTCAGGAGCTTGCCGGGATAGCGATGCTGCGACAGCTCCGGCAGCCCGGAAAGGAGGCCGTAAGTCAACAGCTTGCGGCGCCTCACAGCCAGCCAGGTGCCTGCCGCGATGGTTAGAACCGACAGCGCGATGAGCAGCGGACTGGTTCCGAAGTCGACTGCCAGCAATCGCTGCCGTGCCAGGAACACCCCCACCATCAGCAAAGCCATGGGCAGGCTGAGGACTGCATAGGTCCAGACGGGCCCAAGCTTGCGCCAGAAACGCGCGAAGGGATGGATGACAAACCAGAGCAAGATGCCGGGAGGAAGGCTGATGAGCGTGATCAGGGCGATGAAATACCTGACCGAGTTCATGACACGACTCTGTCACCGCGGAGAAGACCCCTCACGCAGGACAGCCGCGCCCCTGATGCCTGCCACGCCGGAAACCCCCTCTGCACCCTACGCAGGCACACACCTTTCAGTGTCACGCTCTCGCCGACTACGCAGACCTACCTTTCTATGCCTCCTCGCCCCACACTTCCGCCTCGAAGCCGAGAAGCTGAGAGTCTTCAGCCTTCCAGGCGTCTTCCGCTAGACCCGCCTTCCGGCACACCCAGCCTAGGAACTCGTCATGGTCCCAGCCGTAGCGCACCGGGACTTCCGGTAGCAACAGGCCCGAGCTGAAGCCCCTGATGATCATCACGCCGTGCCGACCCACCTCGACCTCCTCCGCCCGAATCGGCCTCAGCGGCGTGAGCGCACTGATCTCGATCTCCAGACCCCACACCTCATCCAGCGTCACCCGTGGAAAACGCGAGTCGTCGGTCGCCGCGGCTATCGCCATGTTCATCACCGCTTGCACCAGCGGCTGTCGTGCCTGACACTCGCCGCGGCACCCGCGTAGCTCGCCCGACTCGCGGCGCCGCAATGTGACGAACGTCGCGCATGGCTCCAATAGCGCGGCCGAGTCCGTCGCATACGCGGGTAACTTGCCTTCCCCCAGGTACTGGATAAGCGTCTCACGCGCCAGCTGAAGCAGCTTCTGCTTGTCCTCAGCGGTCAGTCGCGGCACGGATCCGTGTGCGGTGTCCTCCACGTTCTCCTTACTCTCCAGTACCTGCGACGATCCTCGCGCTTGCTCGAAGATGCGGGGGAGAGCAGACCGTTCGATCGGTCAGCGGACAGCAGAAGGAGACCGAGGTTTCCATCGGGCGTGTGCTTCTCGGGGCAGACGCGGCTTCTCCACAATCGCACGGCCACACAGGCGCGTCGGCCCGCATCGATTCTAGTATACGACGCCACAACCGGCACGGGCAACCTGACGCCCCACCTGGGCCAACCTCAGCCACCACCCTGTGGTCCCCATACTCGCCTCGTCACCCGGAGGACCCCTCTGACTCCTCGATCGGCAGGACGAGGCTCAGAACGACATCCTCCTCCGCTCCCAGCGGGTTGTGGGACTGCTCGAGCTCGTGTGTCTCGCGCCACTTGTACTCACTGCCTTTGACCCACTCCAAGAGCTTGAGCCACATCTCGGGCACACTCCCACGCGGATCCCCCAACAACTTGCACGTGGTGACGGCGTACAGCCCTCCGGCGAAGTCCTTTACCTCGATCTCCTCCTCCCCCTCGGTGTCGGGATCCACGCGGATCCAGAACTCGTACCCGTAATCCTCGCGCTCCGGCGACGGGTTCGGATTGTTGAAGCCGTATACTGGGTGCTCCTCGAGGTCGGCAAGCAGTCCCCTGGGTTCGGCCCACGTGCGGAGCCTGTCCCACGCGTCTCGCTCAGGTGTCCTGCTGATGGCCCTTTTCCAAGCGACCCGCATGAGTCCCAGCCTTTCGATACGAACATCCAGGTCAGTCACGGTACCCTCCCAGCTGAGCAGCGCTATGTCCGGCGCTTCTAGCTCACGAGGGTGATCAGCCCCGCCAGTACCAGCGCCAGGGCGACCTGCAACACTGTCCCGCGAACATGTGCCCTAATATGAAAAAGGTAGTCCTTGTATCCCGCCATGCCCTCGGTACCTGGGATGACGACGAACCTCGGCGTGATGGTGCAATAGATCAGCCAATCAAGCAGAACCAGGTCGACGAGATTGAAGACGAGCCCCACGCCGAAAACGTGAATGGCAATCTCAATGAACGAGATAGTACCGTGCGCCTGGATCGCGATCGAAAGCCCGGAGAGGAATGGACCTCCAAAGATGAGGACGAAGAACGGGATCGCAAAGAACAGCGCCCTCCGCCTCTCCCCCTTCGTCAACGGGGGCACCTTCTCCTTGATATCACCCGGCAGACCTCTTTGCGCGAAGCGCGGATTGTAAACCACGGCGCTCATCAACAGCAGCGACGCCAGCCCCGCCAAAATCGCTCCGTGTAGCAGGATCTTGCCTATGTCCACCATCGGGCCGCCATCCAGAGAGGTCCTCCCCAGCCGGCCCCTAAGGCTGCGGCTGCGAAGAACCCGAGCCTTACGAATCTCCCAAGCTCTCGTCCACTGCCCGCGTCAGCCCTCCCATCAGGTTCGAGAGCTGCGAGCGGAATCTCGATGTCGTCGTCTTCCACAGGGTGCGGGCCGTCACAAAGGCGCCGCCGACGGCGGCGGCCACCAGCGCTATGACAGCCGGCGCCGTGCTCGGCTCCAGCACGGCGCCCGAGATCCCCATACCCACCAACCAGCCGAAGGTCGAAACGAAATAGGTTAGGAACGCCGCACCGCCTCGGTCGGCGATAACCCTCACATGGGTCCGACCTTCGCGACGGCTCACCGTCACATGGACCTGGCTCACCTGACCCACTGTCTTCCACTCGAGCGAACCCAGTACCTCGGTCGCTTCGCCTTGGTGACCCGTAGCTCGGCGAATCGCATCCACCAGCTTCGCGAAATCCTCCTTCGGGACCTCACCGCTGGCGGAGTACTCAAGCTGATACGCATCCGGTCCACCGAATACACGGGCTGCCCGGCCTTCCCCGGCCGTCGGCAGGACGGAAGCCGCGCGTTCAACCAGCGCGGGATCGAGTCCCACCTCCCTGGCGATCGCCTGGATCTCTCCCAATGTCAGCCCCTCGCCGGTGCCAACTCCACTCGGGCGCTCTTGCAGCTCGAACGCCCTGCGCAGGATGACCGCGAACTCCTTGTCGGAGTAGCGGCGTTCGCTATTGCCGATGACGACCTCCTCGCCGCTTGTCACTCGTCAGCTGCCGTTCATACACTACACTGTCGCACCCTTCCACAAGCGTCCCCGGTTGCCGACCGATCTCTCTGAATCCGCATGCTCCATAGATGCGTCGCGCCGGTCCGAAGAAAGGGTGCTCGTCGGTGCGGACACGCGCCCTCTGGAAGCCGCGGTTCCGAAATTGACGCAGGATCTCCTCTATCTGCCGGCGACCGTACCCTCGCCCCTGATAACCAGGCAAGATGCAGTTGTGCCCTACCTCTCCGACCTCCGGCCAGTCCCGAGGGTCCCACGACCCGAACCCAATGACCTGTCCCTTCAACACTGTGAAGAAGCCACAGGCACCCACTGTACCCGGTTCTCGGTACACCTCCGCGTCATACTCCTCCCAGTCCCAGCGCAGCTCCTCCACCCTCTCCGGCGGCAGTTCTCTGAGTAGCGCGCCGTAGCTTTCCCGAAGGAGATCAGCGATTAACCCCTGCCCATATCGGGCAAACGGCACGAACGCGATCACACTCGTCTAAACGCGACTCACAACGGACCTCTCCCTTCGACCCAGCCGTACCATCTGCACGATGACCGCCAGCCACCAGAGACCCGTGACAGGGCCGAAATCGATCAGCCCCGTCTCGGTCGGTAGATACGGAAATGCAGCAAGGTTCGCGATAAGCAGCGCCGCTGCGGCAAGTATGCCGAAGCTGCCGAGGAACTTGCCGAAGTCCCGGTGCCCGTACATGACCGCGGCGATCAGGATCAGGCCGATACAGTAGAAGATGTCGAAGGAGACATCGATCCCGAGTTGAACCAGGTTCACGCCCTCGAACACCAGCCTGATTGACTCCCTGACCGCCTCGCTCGCAGCCTCCTGCCGGAACTGCCGGAACTGCAGGAAGATCGTCTGCTGGACGACGAGCATGAGATTGAGCAGCGCGAAGGCGATCACCAGAAATACCGTACCGACCCTCAGCCTCATGCTCGCACCGCCTCTCGCCAGACGCTCGGAGATCGCCAGCACACCGACGATGGCTACGGGACCGATCGCGAACGCCAGGATCAAGAGCAGTTTGCCAACATCGCGCACAAGTCCCGTCGCAGCGCCAAGGTAGACAAGCAGCACAAGAAGGCCGAATCCGGTCAGGATCGCTCCCGTCGAGACTCTCAATCGTGATCTGGGCATCATGTTCTCGTTTCCTCGCCTCACCCATCGCCTGGGCCTGCAGCTTCAGGACACCGGCGACGCTCTCCTCGATGATGAAGCTCGGGCCCGGATCAGAACAGCTCCGCCTGATCGCTGAGCTCCGTCGGGAGCCGCTCGCCGCGCGCGACCTTTCGCGCCCAGCGCGACGGCTCGGGCAGCCGATAACGGGTGCTGCAC
>JGI2171J19970_10000874_pt1 | contig 16610 bp, 17 predicted proteins | sample DeeMarSWOR324_28_FD_19970 | JGI IMG/M metagenome (IMG submission 19970) | reverse complement strand
ACAATTCCACCATGGCGACGAGCTGCATCAGCCGCCACTGATCCTGCGACACCCACCGCAAAGGCTTTAGCAAAACCACCGAACAATCCTCCCCCTTTCTTCTTCTCTTGTTTATACCAAACCACCCGTACATCTGATACAACGAGTTTTCCTTTCGATCCTTCGAATTTAACCTCGTCAATCGCTGTGGCCACTTCCTCAAATCCGAGGGGAACTAGTTGACCGTTCTGGACTGTCACATTCAGAAAATCTGTCATAGTTTAATCTCAGTGATTTCCTGTCAATAATCTTTCTACAGCCAGAAAACGTGCGTGATAATATCAAGGATTTGTTGATATCTCATTTTAGGCTGACAATTCAAAGGTATGTAATTTAGGAAACGTGCTAAATAGATAACACACCAATAATATGGAATTTATGAAAGGTTGCCTAATGCTCTAATTCCACATATGCTTTGGCTGATGTGTTCAAACAACTAACAAATTAGGTCATGAAGGTTATACTATGAGAATAGCATGGTTTTAAGCGTTAATTCGCCTAAAGAACCAAAGGTGATTTCTTTGGTAATTTTTGGAACTACCGCAGAGCTCATTTTTGATATTAATTTAATTATTCAAATCATTCTGATTGTGTTGCTTTCAATTGGTGTATTTCAGAAACGCAATTGGAAATATCATGGCACAATAATGGCCATTGGGACTCTAACAATGCTTCTAACAGTGTTTCTGATTATGGCTCCCTCTTTAATAGCAAACTGGGCAGCAATAGTGTTAACACCAACGAGTCCAGGAGTGCTTATTACGCTCACCCATGTATTAATTGGATTACTGGCTTTGGGCATTGGGCTCTTCTTCACAACACGCTTTCTTTATTTCTCAACCACTAGTAAACCGTTAATCTGTGGAACTCGGCTTCAAATGCGAATTCAATTCACCATCTGGTTTCTTGCTCTCATATTTGGTTTAGCATTCTATGTCTATTACTACGTGATATGATTTCACCAAATATTCCAACAAAGACTAAACCCGATCACTCGATGATTTGAACTTCTATTACGACAGCTTTCTTTGGGGATGAAGTGAATTCATATTTTCGTACGAAGTAGATTAGCAACGCTGACAAAGCTGTGAAGTATGTTATCACTTCGATTAGCGATGGTTTGCCATTATAGCCTACTAATCCTTTCAAGACTAAGCCTAAAGGTCCATTCTCTGGCAACAGGAAGTTGATATCCCATACGTGTTCTATTAGAATTGGGATTACCCCCGCTTCTTGTAATTCATGAACGCCATAGGCAATCATTCCTGACGCAAAGAGAATCAACAAAATGCTGGTTATTCGAAAGAATGTGCGTAGGCTGAATCGTTTTGACTGGCTGAAATATACGAAGGCAATACCGAATGCCAGAATGAAACCTAAAATGGCTCCGACAACGATGGTGATATCACTCGAGGGAAGAGCAGTAAGGAATATCACGGTTTCAACTCCTTCTCGTAGAACTGCCACAAACACGATGAAGAAAATCCCTAACGTCGCTGTCATTGTGGCTGCAGTTTTTTGCTCTAATTCTTCCTTGAGTGTTGGTCCCTTTCATTCCATCCACACAATCATTGACACCAATAAACCAGCGGCAATCAGCGTTGTGACACCTTCAAAGATTTGGGCACTTGGACCTGAGAATCCGCCTGCAAGAAACTGAAAACCGATGGCAAACAATATGCTGGAAATAATTGCGGCCCCAACACCGGAAAATACTTGCCAGTACCTATCTGAACCTCCTGTCCTTGCTAGAAATGCAAGTACAATTCCGACAATCAATGCTGCTTCAAGACCTTCACGAAGCGTAATGACAAACCCTGCTATCATTCTGATTTCACTCTCTTTGTGTTATTCGTATTTTCCCGATCCACGCTTTTTCATGAGAAGTTGAAAGCGATGTTGGAAGTTGTGGTTGTAATGAACAAAAAGATTTAGGCACGCCTAAATTATAAGGGTTTGGAAATCACTAAACAACAGCAAATAATAAACGCGTACGCGATTTCATTTCATTCCAAATAAATAGAATTATTCTACTCAGTGAACTGCCTTGCTGGTACCACTCTTTCTGACGATTTTTCTCATGGTTCTTCTGGCTGAGCTTGCGGACAAGACCCAATTAGTCACCTTTGCACTTGGGGCTGAAACAGGAAAACCAGTCCAAGTATACCTCGGTGTGCTAGGCGGATTATTTTGCGTCACCGTTTTGGGAGTACTTGCAGGATCTCTGATTGGTCTGTTCGTCCCACTTTGGCTAATTCAAATCATAGCTGGCATCATTTTCATCATTAATGGTGTCTATGCGTTATACAGAGCTCGAAGTAGTAATGAGGACGAAGAAGTTCAGAGTGTTGGGAGCAAACGAGTCTGGACTCGGGCGTTTGCACTCCTTTTCTTAGCTGAACTGGGTGATAAAACTCAAATTCTCGTAATCCTATTAGTAGCAACAACTGGTCAGCTCTTACTGGTTTTTCTTGGTGCTTTTACTGCTCTGGCCGTTGTTAATGGAATAGGAGTTGTAATTGGAGATCGCGCACGACACTATCTCGGTTCATCAGTAATCAGATACGTTGCTGCCATTGCTTTTATTATCGCAGGGATTCTAATGCTCCTTGTTTTTCTCTAGAAATAGTTCCTTTGACGGTTTGTCTGAAGCCAAGGATTTTCGTCTCAAATGAACGGTGTATGTCTCATTCAAGCTCGGGATTCACAAAATCTTCTGACAGGATTGTTTCAAACCTTCGAATGAAGAAGTCGACGTTTTCTTGCGTGAAGACCATTGGAGGTTTAATCTTCAGAACATTGTTAAAGGGTCCATCAGAGCTGATTAGAATTCCCAAGTCTTTCATACGTTCAATGATATATACAGTTTCTTTCGTCGCGGGTTCTCGGGTTGTTGGGGTCAAAACTAGTTCGACTCCAATGAATAGTCCGCGCCCTCGGATATCACCTATCAGCGGATATTGACTTTGGAGCTGTTTGAGTTGATCAATGAAGTAAGTGCCAATCTTCAGGGCGTTTTCCTGGAGTCGTTCTTCTTCAATGATGTCGAGTACAGTCAAACCCACAGCACAGGAAACGGGGTTTCCACCAGTTGAGCTGAAGAATTCCATGCCAGTATCAAATGATTCAGCAATATCAGGAGTAGTTACAACAGCTGCTAATGGATGCCCGTTCCCAATTGGTTTTCCCAGTGTGATGATATCAGGGATTATGTCTTGTGTCTCAAAGGCCCAAAAGTGTGTACCCATTCGTCCAAATCCAGTTTGCACTTCATCTATAATGCACACCCCACCCGCTTGGCGAATGTGTCGAAATGCCTCTTGGAGGTATTTGTTGGGAAACACAATTTGTCCTGCGGCTCCCATGATTGGTTCGCATACAAAGGCGGCAACACCCTTTCCCGCCTTTTTCAAGGTCTTTGTTATTTCTAAAACTTCAGCAGCATATTTCTTTCCAGCTTTCGAGTCAAGACCTCTGAATTTGCCTCTGTAACCATCTGGGGTGCTCACCGTATGTACAAAGGGCGGAGAACCTTTTCCACCGGGTCCATTGAATTTGTAGGGACTAATGTCAATCAACGTGCTTGTGTTCCCATGATAAGCTCCTTCGATGACAATAATGTCCGATTGGTTCGTGTGGGTTCGGGCTAGACGAAGCGCTAACTCGTTGGCTTCGCTTCCACTGTTGACAAAGAAGCAGACGCTCAGTGGATCTGGCAAGGTGGCAACTAGACGTTGTGCATATTTGATCAAGTTCTCATGCACGTAGCGTGTGTTCGTGTTCAGCACAGTAGCTTGCTCATGAAGTGCTTTGACGACTTTAGGATGAGAATGCCCTACATGAGAAACGTTGTTTCGAGCATCAAGATAGGCACATCCTTCCTCATCGTAGAGGTACTGCATGTATCCTCGAACAATCTTCAAAGGCGTCTGATAGGAAACACTTACAGGTTTTCCAATGAGCGTATTTCGCGCCGCAAGAATCTCATCAACACTCATCGGATTCTTTGAAAGACGATTAACAGGAATTCCGAGAATAATATTAGGGTCAGGGCAGATGCTGAGCCATAGTTCGCGTTGACTCGGTAGGGCATAACTCGGGAAATCACCTTGCATATCGAAAATATCACACATTAATTGAAAATGAAACGAAACTGGCCAGTCCCCATTCTCTGGCGGTGTTCCAACTTGACCAATTTGATTTCCTTTCTTGACTGGTTTTCCTGGAGCTAATCCTTCAAGGGACTCTTTGCTCAAGTGGGAGTACATCGTGTAGAACTTGAGATTGGTATCCCTGGCTTTGTGTTCAAGAATAAGCGTCGGACCATTTTCCCGGAAACCTTGGTTGTTTGCTAAGCTGTGGATGATGCCATCGAGTGGTGCTAGAATTGGCTCTCCGGGAGTTAGGAACAAATCCATGCCCAGATGAATCGTGGGTGTTTCAGCAATATCATATTGGGCATGCATCTTTCTTTTCGTGATGTTCGTTAATCGTGGTTCGTTATATCGACCTATTCCGACTTTATCTCCTGCTTCTCCGATTCGGTCAGTAACGAATTTTGTAAGGAGTGTTGTGTCCTGAATTTCAGGTAGGCTACCACATTCTAGGCTACCAACACTGAGATCAAAGACATCTACTGATTCTGTTTGCAGGTCTGTTTTTATGAGTGGTCCGATTTGCTTCTGATTTTTTATTAACCACTTGGTTATCGTTTCACTTTGTGGGCAGGGAGGAAGATTGCAGGCCTGTCTAAATGCATAGGTGACAAAACGGGGATGAACTGCTCTGAGACGATACAGCGTTTCCCAGGCGTCTTTTTCAGAAATGATGAGATATTCGTTATCCGGTTCCAACTTCTGTTGATACGCTGAAATCGATACGCTCATCGCCAGTCGTGTACGGATAAGCAGAAAGAGTAACTCAACCTCTTGCGCAGTTAATGGAAAGACCGAGTGGTAGCCACGGACAACTTGCGCTGCCGTAGCTATGGGGTCAGATTTTCCAAGAATCGCATACGTTACAGCTACTGCCAACTCAAAGATAGTGTGAGAGAACACCATATCGCCAAAATCTAGGATGCTGAAACGGTGTTCTTCGGGTGGTCCTGCAAAGCGCACGAGAATATTGTTATCATTTCCATCATTATGAATGACACTTGTTCGAAGGTGTGGCAAAACCGGGACGACCTGTGTATTGAAGGCTTCCAAGCATTCTTCCACTATCGCGACCCGTTCGGGAGTTTTAATCTGCTCCTTGTATCGGTTGATGGTTGAACTCGCATTCTTCAAGTCCCAATAGAGCTCACGGTCTGTCGCGGGATGGGAAAAGCCTTCAAGAGCACGAGATAAAGAACCGATAAACGCGCCCAATCCATAAAGGAGATTCTCACTGTGGGGCTTTACCTTTGCCAAGACTTTCCCTGGTAGATAGTTCAGGAGACGAACAAACGACGGTGTACCATCCGCAACTTCGATAACAGATATCTGTTCACCTGCTAGTGACTCTATGATATTGGGACATATCTCCTTGTCACCTTTCTTGACTAGATGGTCCATTGCCTGATTCTGAAATTCGAGAATCTCCCGCTTCTCCGATGTCGCCGCAATCTTGAGCACAAATTCATCACCCGAATCAGTCCGCAGAAAGAAATTCCGATCCCGTTCACTAGGAAGCTCCTTCACGGACCCTGCAATCCCAAACAGCTTCTCAGCGATTCGAAGAGCATCTTCTTCAGTGAACCTTGGGCGATATTGGTCCCTCGCAGACATTTGCTTACACCTTAACATTCCTTGATACCTTATCAGAGCCCTTACAACATCTAAAAGATTCTTCTACGTAGAATTTCGATTGAATCATTCAAGAAACAGGCTGGATCGTTACCTGATTCTACCAACCTATTGCGATACCATCCGCTCGGGGGCTGGTTCCGCCACACAACACACCTGTGTCAGGGTTTCGAGTAATGATTTGCCCACGACCAAACATCATGCGTGATGCGCCAGAGATAGACAGAATGTCATGTCCCATTTTTCCTAGGGTCTTCATAGTCTCTTCAGGAATGGAATCTTCTAACGCGACTTGACCACTACTCGTCCCGTCGCGTATGGTGAATCGCGGGGCGTTCAGAGCTTCTTGGGGATTCATCCCAAAGTCAATTAGGTTAATGAGCACTTGAACGTGACCTTGGGGTTGGTTGAATCCACCCATCACACCAAAACTCGCGTAGAGCTCCTTCTCTTTTAGAGCCATGCCAGGAATGATGGTGTGATAGGGACGCTTCTTTGGAGCAAGCACATTCGGATGATCCGGATTCAGTGAAAAACCCGCTCCACGGTTTTGCAATGTGAATCCACAACCCTTGGGAATTAATCCTGTGCCAAACCCCATATAATTTGAACCGATGAAACTACAGGCATTCCCCTCCCCATCAACTACGGTAAAGTACACCGTATCTGAAGCTGTCATTGGAGATCCTTTAGTAAAATCAAGGGTGGCCTTAGACGGGTTAATCAACGTTCGGCGCTGAGCGGCATATTTCTTCGAAATTAACTTCTTAATTGGGACATCAACTATTGCAGGATCTGCCACATACCATCGGGTATCCGCAAAGGCTAGGCGCATGGCCTCAATCATCAAATGCATGTGCTGAACAGATGAATGGCCCATTGAAGTGAAATCATATTCTTCGAGGATGTTCAAGGCAATGAGCGCGGTAATGCCCTGCCCGTTGGGTGGAATCTCAAACACATCAACCCCCTTATATTTGGTCGAAATCGGATTATCAAAGGTGTTTGTGTGATGCTTCAAATCTTCCAAAGACATCTTCCCCCCCATTGACTGAAGTAACTCGACGATGGCTTCGGCAACACGACCTTTATAAAATCCGCTTTTCCCCTGCTCAGCTAAATCACGAAACGTCCGGGCAAGTGTAGGGAGCTTCATAATCTCCCCGGCATTCGGGGCGTCACCCTTACGAAGCATCTCCTCTGCGTGAGGTCCCTGCTTGAGTTGGTCAACACCTCGCTTCCAAGAAGCAGCTGTTAACGGAGCTACCGGGTAGCCCTTCTCAGCTAACTCGATAGCGGGAGCCAACACTTCTGAGAGCGGCATAGTACCGAAATGATTAACGGTATCTTCCCACCCGGCAGCCGCGCCTGGAACTGTCACCGTATGCACACTAAACCGTGGAAGTTCCTCTGTGATTCCAACTTTTTCTAATTCTTGTAGGTTCAGTTCTGCTGGTGACCGACCACTTGCATTGATTCCCTTCACCATTTTTGTTGTGCTATCAAAAAAGAGGCAGAAACAATCTCCACCAATGCCTGTGGAACATGGTTCTGTCACATTCAAGGCTGCTGCTGTGGCCACAGCGGCATCAGCCGCATTGCCACCTTGTTGTAAAATCCGAAGACCGACTTCTGAGGCTAGCGGTTGACTGGACGCGACGATCCCATGTCGGGCATACACCGGTGAACGGTAAGAAATGAACTTCATGCAGTGAGTCTATCGCCTTGTCCCAAAATCGTATCGGTAGTGCAGAAGAAATCCTTCCAACTGAACTTCTATGGAAGCTCATGTTCAAAGAAGCTTAGAATCTTTGCAGAAAAATGATGGAGGGGAGCTAGCGCCCCACTATCATCAGAAGAATTACCATAACTGCGGCAAAGATTGGGAAGAAAGTGATGAAGGCAGGAGGCGCGCCTTCTAAATTCTCTTGGTTTTCTAAGTAACAGTATTTACAGTAGTTCACTGGAACAAACATTCTCAATTGCCATTTGTATTTCACACGGGAATAGACATTCCCGATAATTTCTTCACCACAAACAGAACATTTTGTCATTGTGTTTTATTCACACTCAGTGTTCCGGGATGTGATCCTGAACACGAGTATCGTTTCATAATCTGGGGATATAAACTCGCGTCAACTTGATGGCGCGTTTTTCTGCAGGTTGGCGGAAATAATATTGAGAAAAGAGCACTGACTAGCACTGCTTTTAGTGGAGGTCTTGTTGCGGTAACTGGTGTGTGAGGTTCAGCGGGGAAAGGCATAGGGTTGGTAGTATTCCAGATTTACAATAATGCAATTCGTTATGGAAGCTGCATAATTGACAAAGAACACTTGTCTACTCAGCTCTGTGTAATGAATTGGAACGAAGTAACGCGGTTGGATAACCTCCAAGCTTTCAACCACTTGGTCACCACTATTGCAATCGATGCATAATAACGCCACATCAATTGTTCCCGTTAGTTGGGAGTACTCTTCGATATTCCTGGAATCGCCAGCGTGGAAAATGTTGAACCCTCCCACATCAATGATATAGCTCGTCCAATTGTTCTCTCGAGGATGAACTGATGGAATTGAATCTACCACAGGATAATACGCATAGAAAGCGGTGACATGGATGGATCCGAATTCTATTTCATCTCCCGGATTGACGCCCACCCCCTCATAGAAGGCAATCGCATCCGACATATTCTCTGGAAACACATTTACTGTGCCCTCTTTTTGCAGCAAGTCAATGGATGTATTCTGATAATGGTCAAAATGGGGATGGGTAATCAGTACCACATCCGCGGGTAATGCTTCAAAGCTCTCAGGAAGATTATAGGGGTCTACATAGATACGTAACCCATAGGCTTCAATTTTCACACCCGCGTTGTAGAGTAATTGAAACTGCACTGAATTTGCGTTCATCACCATGAACGCGGAGAGGGGAACAACCACCGCGATAACTGCAATGACTCCGACACCGATAATGATCTTTGCTCGTTTCGATAGTTTCATGGGCTTTTCGTAGTATTTCGGAATCCTATATTTGCATGGAAGCCGGTCAGTGCGGATTATGGCATCAATTCGTTAACTCAGGTAAAAACCGACCCCAATTAGTTCGGGAAAAGAACAAGACTTCTGTAATCTAATAAACTACATTTAACAGAAGTGAGTCTTGAAGGTAAACTGTCCTAAGAATACGTGTTCAGGTAGGTTGAGACAACCACCTCGTCCCGCAGGGCAGAGAAACGAGGTGGTCGTCTAACCGATAGCACTAGGGTCTCTTGGTCTGCTGGTACTATAGTGCTTGGGAAGGTTAAGGGGGAAAGAGGTACGATTGGTAGTATTCCAGATTAACCAGCAGGCAGCTGGTTATCAAAGGACCATATGTGGTGGCGAAATCATGGTTTGCGCCTTCCGCATAATGGATCGGTACGAAGAAGCGGGGTTGAATGACGTCGAGGGCATCAACAATTTCTTCGTTCGCCATGGTCTGACATCCTGGACCTAAGGGGAGTAAGGCCACGTCAATCAGACCCGTCAGCTGAGTATATTCATCGATGTTTTTAGAATCACCCGCATGGAAGAAGGTCACGCCACCAACAGTGATGAGGTAGCTCGTCCAATTCGCTTCATAGGGATGACTGGCAGGGTATTCTCCAACAGGGAACGTGTACATGTAAAACGCTGTAATCTGAACAGGTCCTACCTGCACCTCATCTTCTGGATTAACACCTACCCCATCATGCAGGGCAATGGCATCGCTCATGTTCTCCGGGAAAATATTCACCGTCCCCTCTTTCTGCAGCATCTCAATCACTGCACTCTGATAATGGTCACCATGCGGATGAGTCACGAGAATGATATCCGCTGGTAATGCCTCATAGTCTGCGGAGAGGTCGATGGGATCGACGTATACACGGACGCCCTGAGCCTCAATCATCACTCCTGCATTATATAACAACGTGAATCGCACAGAATTCGCATTCGTAACGGCTAATGCTGCCAATGGCACAGAAACTGAGACAATGGCAATAATTGCTACACCAACGAGTATCTTTCCACGTGTAGATAGGCTCATAGTTCCCGCATTCTAAAAAGGGTAATATATTTGCATGGAATCCGGCTAGTTCGGAATTCGTCACCCATCACACAAAATCGGAACAGATTCGAACCACGCGGTTAAGTTTCACACCCACTCACTGAGCATGACGCGTAATAGCCGCAATAATCTGCGGGGCAACTTCCGCAGGAATGTCGTGTCCCATCCCTTCAATGATCAACAGCTTCGCACCAGGAATCGATGCGGCGGTATCCTTGCCACCCTCTACAGGCACCAGCGGATCCGCATCACCATGAATTACCAAGGTGGGCACCTTCACCACTTTTAGTGCCTCTTTGCGGCTGCCCGATGCGAGAACCGCTGCAAGTTGTCGGGTCATCCCCTCAGGGTAGTAACATCGGTCAAACGCCCGCGCTGCATATTGCCGCACAAACTCCTCATCTAACGGATACTTCGAACCCCCTAAGATCTGCTGCTTCTTCACTGCATCCTCAATGCATTCCGCCCGATCTGATGGCGGCACATCCATAATCACAGCTAACGCCTCAGGCTTCGGAGTCGACACGGATACATCACCGGTCGTCGACATAATCGACGTCATAGTCCGAACCCGATCCGGATGCTCAATCGTCATGGTTTGCACAATCATACCACCCATCGATGCACCCACAATATGCGCCTTCTCAATTTTTAGCACATCGAGTAGTCCTACTGCATCACCCGCCATATCGGAGAGGGTATACGGAGCTGAAGCCCCTTCACCCTGTTGAACGGCTTGCATTAGTGCTAGAACGTTCGGTACACCCGCATCGCCAAACTTTGTCGAGTTACCCACATCCCGGTTATCAAACCGAATCACCCAAAACCCCTGCGCCGCCAAGGTCTTACAAAACTCCTCATCCCACCAAATCATCTGCGCACCCAACCCCATCACCAATAACAAAGGAGGGTCACTCGGGTTGCCAAAGGTATCATAGGCGAGTTCCACGCCATTCACTTTCACAATTGCTTCCATACTCTGTACAACATTTCCCATAACAATCCCACAATAATATCCTAAGAAAGTATTCAGATTTAATCATGATGGTTTCGTTTTATGGTGAAACTGATGGTTCTTGGAGTGATTCAGGTTCTAGTTCTTCTTCCTTGGTCACTTCATTTTCTTCTAGGCTCTCTTCGACGCGGGGGAGTGAGGTGAAAGTCCAGCCAAGTGCCAGGACAATGACCATGGCGCTGCCGAAAACAAGGAAGACCAATGGGATTGGATAGATGGTTCCCAGGATGCCCCCGGCGAGGAAGGCGAAGGGGCCAGTGAATTGGGCGATGGTGGTGCGGACGGAGAAGACGCGGCCAATCTTTTCGGGGGGTGTGACTTTTTGCCAGATGGTTTGGCTGGAGATGTTGGCGACAGGGAGGGTGAAGCCGATGAGGAACATGCCGGCGCTCGCGATCCAGAAGAGGCCCGGAGGTGTGAGTGCCAGGACAATCAGACCGACTGCTCCGAAGAGTAATCCTAACACGACACCCAAGGTGTTGCGTTTGAAGCCTTTCCACACGGTCATGATGCCGGAGGCGATCATCATGCTGAGGCTTTGAATGGACATAAGACCCGCAAGTAATAAAACGGCGATTGTTGCATCGCCACCCGCTAAGACGATGGTACTGTAGAGGGGTAGGAGTACAAACACGCCAGGCAATAGAAAGTTTGCCACGGTGAACATGCTGAGCAATGTGAGAAGCCCTGGACGGTTTCGGATAAAGGTGAAGCCTTCTCCAAATTCTTTCCGTAAGGAGGGCTTCTCTACGGCTTTCTTGATTATTATTGGAATGGCAATCAGGATGGCTGGAATAATGGCGGCGATGTAGGTGCCAATATCGATGAGCATAATCCGTGCCATATCGCCTAAAAAGAAGGTAAATACCAAGGCGCCGATGACCGGTCCTACAGTCTGAATAAGGCTGGTGGCAAAGTATTGTAAACTGTTCATCCGACTCAAATGGTCCTTCGGCACCATGATGGGCATAATCGCTTGCACGGCCATGGCATGAAAGGCACCAATCATGCCACCGATGAGCTGGACAATGAGCACGAAGATGATGTTCGCTAAATCTAAGAAAAAGATAACGACGAGGATCAAGCTCAGCAATGCCAGCAAAGAGTCAGCTACGATGATGACTTTCTTTCGGGACCATCGGTCAACCAGCACACCAGCAATTGGGGTGATTAAGATGAAACTGCCAAAAGCGAAAAAGGCGGATAACCCTAAGAAGAAGGCGCTGCCCGTCTGGACGGTGATCCACCAGGTCAGGCTGAAATTTACAACGTTGGTGCCTGCTAATGAGGCTAGCTGGCCTGCCCAGAAGATGAGGTAATTCCGGAACGTGGATCGATCAGGTTCTGCCATCATCTCTCAACTCACGATTTGCTCACATTGCCTACTTCGACCTTATGAAGCTTCTCATTATTTGAAATTGACTTCTTAGGAGCTAAGAAAGAATAGTTTCAAATGCGTGTAGGTGTGTTCTATTATGGATGGTTGGCTTCCCACTGGTTTAATTAGATGTTGACTGATTACATTCGATAGTTGCTAAAAACCGGTTAATTTATATGCGAGGAGTTGCCAATTTCTGGTTAACAGAGGGAAATGCCAAAACAAAACTGCTCAAAGAAAAAACTGGAGGACGACCCCACGTTCACTTCACTCCGCTATCCAACCGCAACCCAAGGGAAAATCTGGTTACAACGTCGCCAAAACATTCCACCGTCCAAAATCGCTGACGAACTCGAAGTGTCACGTCCATTCGTAAGCAAAGCGCAACGGATTGCTGAAACCCGCATCGGCACACTGCTCGAACATGCCGCATCAATTAACCGAGTACAACTCCGCCATCTCAGTACTAGCTATGGCATCGCCATCGGCTACAGTGCCCCCTATGCCAGCGACGCCTTTATTCTCTACTCGCCGTCCATCGGGGTGCAAATCTGGTTCGATCACGAAGGCGAATGTGAGACCTGCAGCCAACTCGCTGAATGCAAACAGACGCTCCTCCTGCTTGCGGAAGAATGGGAAATCTCTATCGATGAAGATCAAACCCCTAATGACCTGGCACAGAACCTGTTTGAAACCATCAAGAAGCGACTAGAATGGAACGACAAATAGAAGAAAAGCATCACCAACATCAAAACGAACGCAATTATCCACTCCAAGTTAGGGATGCGATCCTTCGGATAAAATCCATTTACCAATATCGAATCTTGCGAAATCAAACATTCTTTGGACAGTCTGTTTCAGCATATCAAATCCTTCTGTAACAGAATAGCAAATCAATACAAAAGGAGGATCGATAATGTCTCACATGAATAAGCGAACTGTAATCCGGCTATTTTTGGTAAGTATCTCATTGCTTCTCTGTGTTTCACTGCTTGCATCCACAAGCCGGACCGCAGCAGAATTACTCCCTGGGTATGTGCCCATTTGGGTGGATATGAACCCGTCAACGGAGCCAGGTCCCAGAATTAGTTCGCCATTATCCTATGATAGCACTGCAGACCGAGTGATCCTTTTCAGCGGATGGTTCCAACCTGGCGGAGGGATAACGGCAACCAATGATACCTGGGTCTACAATTACAACACGAATGAATGGACTAACCGGTCACCGTCAACTCAACCTCCCAGACGCGCCGGGCATGGACTCGCCTATGATAATGAATCAGATCGTACAATCCTGTTTAGTGGTTGGGAATCTGGGTCTGGTGGCACGCTTGTCCACTGGGTGGATACTTGGGCCTATGATTATTCATCAAATACTTGGACTAACATGAGTCCTGTAGTTACTCCTCCTGGGAAATTAGCACCGAGTATGGCATACGATAGTGAATCCGATCGGGTCATTCTCTTTGGAGGATTAGATGATGGAGCAACCTATAGCGGTGACACCTGGGCTTATGACTTCAATACAAACAACTGGACGCTTATGAGTCCAAGCACTCATCCCTCTGACCGTTTTGATGCTCCCATGACTTATGATAGTGAGTCAGATCGAGTAATCATGATAGGAGGATGGAATGCGGGTGGATTCATTGATGAGGTATGGGCTTATGACTTCAATACGGATACTTGGACGCTTGTAGACCCTGGAATTGAGCCATCAGCCATTGGTGCATTGACTTATGACTCTGCATCTGATCGCGTCATTGCCTTTGGAGGAAGCGAAGATTTGCCTGAAACCATACTAAGCCAAGAAACCTGGCTGTATGATTTCGACACAAATACGTGGACACAGATGTTGCTTTCAAGCTCTCCTCCAGCCCGTGCTCGACCTTATCTTGCTTATGACAGTGAATCCGATGTGACGATTCTCTTTGGTGGGAAGGGCGCGAATGGCTTTGAAACGGCCATGGGGGACACCTGGGCTTACTACTACATCCCTGATGATGGTGGTATCATCATTATCATTATTACTGCTGTGGTCATTACCGTAGTCATCATTGTGGTTGTTATCTGGTACCGGAGGAGGGGGTAATCGCCTCCTCCGTCTCCCTTTTTAAGGAATCAGTGACAAATGCGCAGATAATTGGTGGTGGTTGGAATGAGTCGTCGAATCACTGGTGATGAAGACTTTTATGGGCGAATTAGTCCCTGTCCAATTCCTCCAAATCCGTCAAAAAAACGAATAGAAACTAATCCTGGAACTTCGTCATCCAGATGGTTAGTGAGTGAAAGGGCAATCTGGAGTTGGTTAGTCTCTCCACAATTTGCGGGCTGGTGTGGTATTGGTGCAACGGTTAGTGTTTTCCTTAGTATCACTCTTGCTTATTTGTACTGGGGTTATCCTGGTATTTCTCCTGCTCGACCTTTCTCCTTGGCGCATATCGCCTACGGTCTTGCTGGACCGCTCATTGTCATTCTCATGATACAAGTATTACGTATCCAACATCAGTATGGATCCTATCTGGGCCGAATCGCTGGTGTATTTGGGATTCTCATGGGTTTTGTGATAATATTCCAGGCATTGGTTCGTGCTGGGACTCCTTTAGGTGATATCATTAACCCTTTGGTATATCGGTTTAGTTGGTTATGGGTGCTTATTTTGCCAGTGTTATTGGGTTATGTGTTTTCTCCTATATTTCTTCGACTGGATAGGAAATCAGGAGCCCTTTTCTTTTTGGGACTAGGGTTTGGTGCTCTCTCAGCGTATTCCAGTCTTTATATCATGGCAACCGGATTTATTCCCACAATAATTGTAGGGGTTTTCATGAATATTGTATTCATGGGCTACATAATTGCATTTTCACTAATTCTCGTGATTCGCGGGGACAATCTAATCTAGCCCTGTGAAAACCCATGGATGTCTAATCGTCTAGCGATCAATAAACGAAAAAAAGAAGCTACCTTCTCTAGCGTTTTATGATTTTTTGATTGGTTGTCGAATGACGGTTCGGAGATTTTCTGGAACGGTTTTTCGGAAATCGCTGAGGTAGATTTCGTGGTGTTTGCCGTCTTCGCGAAGAATTTCCATGTATTATTAGGTGAATATGGCGCGAACATTGCTTATTATAAATACATGGCTTAATGCGAAAAAACCGCTCTAGGCTGTATTAAACATTGACAAACTACTCTATTTATAAGGAGAATACGTATGCCTGATAGTAATTACTTCTCCAGAAGAAGTAATTGCAAATCTGAAAAATAATTAGGTGAAAAAATTGGCTGATCGTCCATTGGGCGTAACAATTATCGCCATTCTACAACTACTCGGATCGCTAGCTGGGCTTGCACTTGGTGCTCTCATGCTAATGACAGGTTTGGCCATCCCACTCTTAGGGATTTTCTTGATCGCCATTGGAGTCTTCATGGTTATCTGGGCTATCATTGGTATACTACTGTTCTGGGGACTCTGGGGTCTGAAAGGCTGGGCCTGGATGATTACGATGATCTGGAACATCATTCAGCTAATCCTTAGCGTCTATAACTTCTATACTTCTGGCTTTACCGACTATATGCAGTTAATCAACATTATCCTCCCACTCATCATCGTCATCTACCTCTTCTTCGTCCGAGACGCCTTCCGATAGACCAACCCGAGTTTTACACTCCTTTCATTGGTGCCCCGTTGGGGCACCTGTCATTATTTTTTTCTGAAGCCAATGTAACATTCGTAGCTTTGTTTAAGATTAATCGGATAGACTTTCTGTCCAACGGAAATTTGGGTCGGTGAAAAATTGGCTTGCTTCATTTCAGATTCAATTTAGAATATTTGACTGCTGAAAATTGAACGTGATTACGATTCTTAAAGGAGCGGAAGAGAACCAGATTCACCTGGTGATATTTTCGATTCGATGTGAGTTAAGTAGAAGGAACTTATGTTGGGTGAACACTTTGCGGACGCTCATCGTTTTCGGGACACGCTATGGCGCAACATCACAGACGGCTGCTGAAATCGCTAAGGTTCTAGAAGACGCGGGGTTTGAGGTATACGTCGTCGACCTTGCAAAGGAATCGGTTGACAATCTCCACACCTTTGATTTGATCATCATCGGGAGTGGAGTCAAGAAACGATGGACGCGTGAGGCGCGTCGGTTCCTGAAAAGAAACCGGAAAGTGCTTCAAGGAAAGAAGACCGCATTGTTCATTTCTTCGGGCTGGCCTGCCATATTACGTGCTGAAGGCAACATGGCACAGATTGAAGAAATCCGGCAGACGCATCTGGTTGAAATGGCGAACGACCAGAAGCTTC
>JGI2171J19970_10000873_pt1 | contig 16611 bp, 17 predicted proteins | sample DeeMarSWOR324_28_FD_19970 | JGI IMG/M metagenome (IMG submission 19970) | reverse complement strand
ATTGATTTTGAAAAGGCTCAAGAATTAGAAAGGCAATACTTTGCTCTGTGTTTTGCCAGTCCAGATCAAAAGGAGGGAATGGCTGCCTTTCTGGAGAAACGAAAACCCACATTTTTGTGAGATTACCATGCTTCTTGAAAAGCTGAACCAGAAATGAGAAAGTGAAAAGCTTTTTAAGGTGTGCCTCCCTTGAAGGGGCATGACTACTGTTTATGATGTTAATGCCCATGATCTGCTCACCAGACTCACAGAAGATCTCAAAGAGGTCGGAGAGGTTACACCTCCTGTCTGGTCTAGGTATGTGAAAACAGGGGCGTGCAAGGAACGTCCCCCTGTGCAGGATGACTGGTGGTATATCAGGGCAGCTTCTCTCCTGCGTCGGCTGTACATCAATGGTCCTGTAGGTGTGGAGCGGTTACGCAGGTACTACGGTGGAAAGAAAAACCGAGGTCATAAACCAGAGAAATTCAGAAAGGCATCCGGCGCTATCATCAGAACTATATTAAAGCAGCTGGAAGAAGCGGGGTTCGTGGAAAAAGTTCCAAAAGGAAGGAAATTAACCCCGAAAGGTGCTTCCCATTTAGACAGACTGGCCTACGAAGTGAAGCTGGCTGCAGGGCTGGAAGCACTTGAACAATACTGAGGGATACTATGGAAGACATTGAGGAAATAAGGAGGAAAAAACTGGAAGAGCTCAAGAGAGAACAAGAAGAAGAACAGGTGAGAATCCAGCAGGAGATACAGAAGCAGATGGTATTCAAGCAAATTCTGGATTTAAAAGCGAGAGAACGGTTAACCCGCATAAAGATGGCCAACCCCCAATACGGGGAACAGATAGAAGCTGTTCTCCTCCAATTGCTGCAGGCAGGCAGGATCAAGGGAAAACTCACTGAGGAAGCATTCAAACAGTTGATCCGGCAGGTCTTTGGCGGCCAGAAAAAGGAATTTCACATTGAGAGGCGATAGCATGTCACGGAACAAGAGTCTTGGAAAGAAGTTGCGGCTGGGTAAAGCAGCCAAGCAGAACAGGAGAGTGCCAGTCTGGGTGTGGGTGAAGACGCGATTAGGAGTGAGAACCCATCCTAAGAGAAGGCACTGGAGACGAACAAACCTACAGAAGTGAGAACATGGAAGAAGGAGAAGAACGAGTGTATGTGGTCCCTTTAAGGAAGGCCAAAAGAGCTCCTCGAAGAAAGAGGACGCCCAGAGCGGTAAGAGAGTTGCGCAGTTTTTTGCAGCGCCACACCAAGGTGGATACTATTGTTATTGATAAACGATTGAATGAACAATTGTGGTCCAGAGGAATCCAGAAACCGCTTCCCAGGGTCAGGGTAAAGGCCACCAAGCACGTAGAGGACGATGAGGAGTTCGTGTTAGCTGAGCTGGCGGAATGAAATGATTACGAAAATGAGTTTTGAAGGTATACCCTTCATTGGCGCCTACGGCTTTTGCACAGATTCGGTGACCTTGATACGACCCTATGTACGGAAAAAAGATGAAATAAAAAAAGTGCTGCAGACACCAGTGGTGGAGACCACTATCGGAAAATCAGCCTTACTGGGGGTGTTTGTCACTGGAAATTCCGCGTGTGTGGTGCTCCCGTATTTTGCAGAAGACGCAGAACTAGAGACGATTGCACACACAGAAGTGGCAGTGTACCCTGAAAAGCATACGGCCTTAGGTAATCTGGTTTTGGCCAATGACAAAGGGTGTATCATCAGTCCTGTACTGGATGACACGTTCTTTCGGGATGCTTTAGGCACTGAGGTGGTGAAAGCATGCCTGGGAGAATTTGTGACTGTGGGCTCTGTGGGCGTGGTAACCAATAGGGCAGGAGTGCTCCACCCTTCCTTATCGGAGGAGGATGTGGAATTCGTGGAAGAGCTTTTGCGCGTGCCCTGTGATACTGCTACTGCTAACAGAGGAGTGGGCTACATCCGGCTGTGTTTGCTGGCCAATTCCCATGGAGCCATTGCAGGACAGTCAACTACCGGACCTGAATTAGTTCGCATTGAAGATATTCTGGAGGGTTAGGAATGTCTGAGTCAACAGATAATGAGATAACGAAACCAAAGACAAAACCGAAAACGAAAAAGTCAAATTCAAAGGGAGAAAAAAAGAAAAAGACAGAAGCTCAAGAGAAAGAAAAAGAAAAAGAGAAACCAAAAGCTCAAGAGAAAATTAAGGAAAAACCAGAAACGAAAGCAAAGGCGAAAGCAAAGGCGAAAAAGGCGAAACCAAAAACAATGAAGAAGTTCATAATCTCAGGAAGCTTTGTAATGGGTGATACTCTGCAGAAATTCCAGAAAGAAGTGGAAGCTTTGGGTGAACGCAGAGCAAGGGAGAAAATATACCAGGATCTAGGATCCAAGCATCATGTGAAGAGATCACGAGTGTTAATCAATGATGTGGAGGAAGCGAAATGACTGAAGAAGAAATGAGTGAACAAGAACTGGTCATAAACATCCAGTTTCTCCAGGATCAGGCCAAAATGCTGGCTTCCAACATAGAAATGCTCTCCATATATTTACAGGAATTGGCCACCTCCAAGGTAACCCTCGAGGGGATACAAACCCTGAAAAAAGGAGATGAAATTCTGGTCCCCATAGGAGCTTCCAGCTTTATCCGTGCCTGCATTGATGACACAGAAAGGGTGATCGTGGGTATAGGGGTAAATGTATCCATGAACAAAACGACGGAACAGGCATTAGAAGAACTGGAAGAGAGGATTACCTTTACACAATCAAAAATCAGAGAAAACGATGAGAAATACAGGGCTGTGGCCGCAAGACTCGAAGAATTGAGTGCTAAAGCACAGAAAATCCTGGAGAAGAAGGGAGAAAATGTTTGAGAGCTTAAAGAAAAAGTTGGACAGCTTCACACAGAAGACCATCTCAGCGAAGGATTTGGATACTGCTTTTTGGGAACTGGAAGTATCCTTGTTGGAGAATGATGTCTCCATGAAAGCGTCTGAAAAAATGATAGAGACACTAAAGAAGGAGCTTTTAGGAACAAAAATAGGGTTAACAGATAGAAAAAAGAATATCATCCAGGATGCACTCACAGATGCAGTCTCAGAGATTCTGGAGTCCAGCCCTGTGAACCTGGAAGGTCTGATCAAAGAAAAGAAAAAAGAAGGAAAACCCTGTGTCATTCTCTTTCTGGGATTTAATGGAACAGGAAAGACCACCACCATTGCCAAGCTCGCTCATGCACTGAAAAAAAAGTACAATGTGATTATTGCAGCTTCAGATACCTTCAGGGCAGGTTCTCAAGAACAGTTGGAGAAGCATGCAGAAAAGGTAGGAGTCAAAATGATAAAACACGGGTACGGGGCAGATCCTGCAGCTGTGGCCTTCGATGCTATAAAGCACGCAGAAGCCAAGAACATTGATGTCGTCCTAATTGATACAGCGGGAAGAGCAGAGACTAACAAGAATTTGATGGAACAGATGAAGAAGATCAAGAGAGTGGCCAATCCTGATTTAACCATATTTGTGGGAGATGCTCTAGCGGGGAATGCAGCAGTAGAGCAAGCAGAAAAGTTCGGTGAAGTGGGCATTGATGCTTCCATTTTGACCAAGATCGATGCAGATGCCCGCGGGGGAGCTGCTCTATCCATCACATATGTGACGGGGAAACCGATCATTTATGTGGGTAATGGGCAGGAGTACAAAGATTTGCAGCCTTTTGATAAGGGATGGCTCTTATCAAAGATATTTTGATTTCAACTTTTCACATTTTCAACTCCTGAAAATTTAGTTGCGTTCATGGTACGCGGTGAACAATTACTTCACAGAGGAATTCTTCTTTTTCAGTTCCTTGCCCCCACCTATGAATGGAGCGGGGTTGTCAAGGGTTCGGAGCATGGAACCTCTCTGAGCTCATAAATTATCATTTTGTTGATGGAACACAACCAATAAAGATAAACTCACCCAATGTTACACGTGTAACAAGAGCAACGTCCACAGATGTGACAACCCCAATGGAGCACAAAGTATAAATATGGGTGAACGAAATGGGTTATAGCAGTCTGAGGTGTGCTTCATGGATTTTCCCAATGGAGAAGTCTTGCAGCGATTCGAAGCTAAAGAAATGGATCTCGCAGATGTAATCAGGTCTCTGCAGAGAAGAGAGTTTACCGGCGTGTTAAAGTATTTTGGAGAGAAACAGGGAAATATCCTCTTGATACGCGGGGAGATTGTGGCCATGTCCTACGGGAATGATGCAGGAGACCGCGTGGGAGATACACTCTTGGAAGAAATTGGAAAAGGAGGAAATGTGGAAATTCATTTGTTAGATCCCCGGAGTGCTCGATCTGCCTTGCGATACTACACTGATGTCTTAGGGTATCCTATTGCCATCTGGAGATTGGAAGATGCACGCAGAGAGGTTATGAAGAGAGCAGGAATAAGAGAACCTGATGTTTCCTCACTGGAGCAGATGCTGGCATCAGAAGGAATGGCGCACTTGCTGAAAAAGCCTGCTCCTGAAATCATTGAAGCCAAAAAAGAGGTGACCTGTGGGTGGGATGCAGTAGGATTGATGGATCAGTACCCTGTTCCACCAGATACACACATGAATATCTTGGTGATGGGAGGACCCAACCCGTACAAACAGTTGTGGTGCCAGCAATTCATGTATGGAGAATTGGTAAAGGGGTTCGGTGCTTTATACTTCAACTTTAATACGACAGCTCAGGATATTCGCAACAATTTTATACGGTTCGGCATGGATATTGAAAAATTCGAAGAAGAAGAGAAGTTCTTCTTTGTGGACTGCTTCCCCTGGAGGTTGAAAAAATCTCCTGAGCGCTTCCATGCTGCCATTGATAAGTCGTCACTTTTGGATTTTGGGTTAGCTTTGTCTGAAGCCTCACGGGAGATCGATGTTCCATCAGGAGTGATAGTGTTTGACTCGCTATCCAATTTGATGATCTACTTCGATCCTGACCAGGTGATCAAGTTTGCAGTCAACCAAGCTTCCAAGTTAAAGGAAATGGAATGGACTGGATTATACATTGTGGAAAAAGGAGTAAATGATACAAAAATTGAGAACTCTTTACGGTTCTTACTGGATGGGGTCTTTGAAATTGAGACCACGGAGAAGAAATATTTGGGTGAGTTTAAGATTGATTGGATTCGTGGCATTGTGGATAAGCCTGCTTCATACTACTTTGATGTGTCCAAGAAAGGGTTACGATTGATCTCAAAGAGATAAACAGAATGAGAGAAACAATTTACAGAACACTTCCAATAATTGGTAAATCTGTTCTTTTCGATATGTCCAAAAAGGGGAGATACTCAAAGGATAAGCTATATATCCAAGACACACTGGAAGTAGTGTAATCCTTTCTCTTTCCCACTTTTTAGCCCAAAGTAAGTGGCTGCTTTCACTTCTGTTCTTATCTCATGCTTTTCTGAATTCAACAATTCGCCTTGCGCTGTACCAGAAAGTGTAATCTCTCCATTTTTATCTGAAATCTGTGCTGTAAACTCGGAGAAAATCATTTCAGAAATATCTCTTTGAGCCAAAAGCTCATTCAGCCATTCAATAAATAACAAATCCAAATCTTCTGCAGTCACTCCCACATGAATTTCTTCTTTCAGTTCCACCCCTTCCAGGTTGACCATGACTGAGAACATAGCTTTTGCACCATTTTCAAAGGCTTCTTCTATCGTTTTTCCCCACCCTCTGATGCCAATATCTGCTTCATGATCTAAGAATTCGAAGGGTTCCATAAACATACTTACCCTCCGGTTATAAAAGCTTTTAGCATTGAAAGGGTGCTCATTGTCTGGTGGTTTCACGTTGTTACACGTGTAACAATTTTTTTCTCTTTTACTTATTTTTGTGTGATTATTGATATTAAATAAATAAAGGTTGACCTTGAATGTTATGATCCATTAGAATTTATTTTGAACTATTTGGCAAATACGATTTCATTCTTTTCACCAACTATAAAGGGTAGTTACCTGACTGTTTACTTGTCCAGCAATACCTGTAACAGCATTACAGAAAAACCGAACATTTTTAAGTGCGACATGAAGTGAGTAACCATGAAAAAGCTGAGCGCTTTCATACTAGGAGGGTTTCTCCTCATAAGTATTGCGACAGCTCATTTTCACAGAACGTTTAACCCTTACATTCACATTCATAAATGGCCTTTAGGTGAAAAGGCTGCCTTTGTAATATCCTGTGATGATATCTCTGCAGGTTATCCTCTGGAATACTTTGAAGAAATTCAATCGACTCTTAACCCCCACGGCGTTAGAGCTACTTTTTTTGTGATTCCGTACCACGGTGAATGGGATCTTTTGACAGATTCCCCCCCGTTTGTGGAAGCTTTACACACAGCAGAAGATGAAGGACATGAAATTGCGCTCCACGGCTATGCTCACTACGAAGATGAGTTCGTGTGTTCACCAGAAAACCAGAAACGTTTGCTGGAGAAAGCGTTATCCATCATGCAAGAAGCAGGGTTCACTGCCAAGGGGTTTAGAGCACCCTGTCTGAAGACCACCCCAGATACACTGAAAATATTGAAGGAATACAACTTCGTGTACGACTCCAGTTTCTTTGGTGAAAGTGGTGACGTCTCCTTTGAGGGTGAGTTACCCCAAATACCATCAGGATACGAGTATTCCTGGTACATAACAGAAAAAGAGCTTAACGGGAACCTGGCCAGGGCAAAATTGGATTTTTTGACACAGTACCAAGAGGGGAGTGTCTTTTCTTTAGTTACCCACATGAAAGCTGTCAACGAAGGGGAAGGCATTACATTTCTGGAGGATTTTCTTGACTACGTTGATAAGAAAGAGGTGTGGAATGCCACGTTATTAGAATTAGTGGAGTGGGAAATAAAGCTTCAAGAAGTCACGTGGCAGCCGCGGAAGACTATTACAGGAGGGGAAATTACCTTTGACAACATTCCTCAGGGATTAGTAGTGGAAATCCGGTTACCTCTCCATTACTATGTAAAGGGTCTCCCACAAGGAGTGGAAGTTGCTACCAAAATAGATGGTCAGGATCATGTTTTTACCGTGACTTTTGATCAACATTTTGAGGATGTTGTCCTCTCTTTTATTTTAGACCCTGGATCTCCGGCGCTTGATTTGAATAATGAACTCTTGATTTTTTGTGGTTCTGGTGGTTCTGATTTTGATTCTAGTTCTACTTCTACTTTTAATTCTAGTTTTGATTCTGACTTTTGTTCTCATCTAAATTCTGACCCCCATTGTACTGATTTCAATAGTCTAAAAAAATTGCTGAGTGCATGGGAAATTAACCACCGCGTCGTTGAAGTCAATGCAGAAATTTCCACAGATCTTCTTGGATCCTCCTTTATTATTCTGGTGGATAAGAGCTTTCTAAAAAGATCTTTAACCATAAAGGAGAAGATCCTCTTGTACTCTCTTGAAAATCGGGTCATCGTTTTTTCAGATATTGACCCTGGACTCCTCCCTCAATTATTCATGAAAAAAATGAGTGAAGACCTCAATTATGTTACATCACCTCTGGAAGCAATAAGTTCACAAAATAGCAGGGGTTGTGACCTGGGATACTATACTGTCAGAATTCTCAAAGGAAAGAACACTGTCATCTGCTTTGAAACCCTTCACGATGACAGTCCCAGAGGACTGTACTACAACCTGCTGGTGCGGTCTCTCTTCATCTGTAAAATCCCTGTGAGGAAACCGTTTTTCAGCCTGGAGATTGATGATTGTGCTATGTATGAAATAGTCAACAGCCAGGGAAATAAAATTACAGCAGACATAACGGCATACAGAAACAGCTTGGACTTAGCCAGTTCATACAATGTCAAACCTATATACGGGTTTACCTCGTTCTACTTTCCGCACAATTCAGATACTGAAAAAATCTTTTCTCTTCTAAAAAGGAATAACGTATTGGTGGCCAACCACGGGTATGAGCACTGTCTGGATTTTGCAGATCCAGAAACGTTGGCCCAAAACATTTTACAAGCTAATACAGATATTGAATCCATGTGGGGAGAACCTCCGCACGTCATTTTAGTACCCTGCCATAAGATGCACCAGAAATCCATGGTCCACGTTCTTGAGGGTACTCCCATTCAGGCTGTGGGGACAATGGACAAAGGGTATACCTTTGGCGTTTTTAAAGGAATCCTTTTCTACGAGAGGACGAGCCTCCAGCTCCCCAGTGATTCAGTCGATGATGCACCTCCTTTTTTGAGCCTGTTTTTGTACTCTCACCCTTTTTCGCCATCCATATATGCAGTAACCCACATATTTAACTACATTGGAAAAGGAGCGAGCTACCAGTATATTGATAATGCTCTCAAATACCTGGTGAATACGGGACATGAACCGTCTGATACTGAAACTATGGCAGAAGAGGATTTTTTCTGGAGTTTTGTAGATTTGAAATCCTTTGAAAAAGATAAGGATTTAGTCATAGAACTTTCAGGACTGGAGAACCTACCAAAAAAAGAGTACACTGTCCATTTCATGATGTATGGGAGTCCTCGCTTCAGAATTCTTGCTGATTCATACCTAGTAGATATCCGCACCGACTATGATGATATCATTACATACGTCACTGTGGTACTGCAGCCAGAAATGCACAAGTAAATCTGCCAGAAAAGGATGTGAAAGGAATAAACCTGCGTGTTCTGATCAGACCTTTGCAGGAAAAGAAATCTTGATTGTTGGATAAATTGAGGATAATTTAGCTATGTATGGAGGGCGAATTTTCTGAAAACAATACAAATCGTGCAGTAGCAAAAATATTTACTAAATTATCTTCATTCTTGATTGAATAATAATATAAAAAATCATTTAATAAATTGGGAGTAACTGGAAAACTTACAAAGATCTGTATGATGATGCAAAACCTTATATGCAATTGTGAAACATGCCCTTACCAAGAAAATGAGGAATAAAGTATATATTAGAATAGAGAATGTTTTTGTAGAATATGAAAAAATAGCAATATGAAATAAAAAGGTGTAAGAAAACCTTTTGGAGACAAAGGAGGCGAAAAAAATGGACAATCAACTGCTGAAAAATCTGGAAAGACTTGCAGGAGATGATAGGGCTTTAGATCATCCAGAGGAAGTGCAGGAAAAAGTGCTTTTGAATATTTTGAAGAAAAATCGAACCACTGTTTTTGCACAAGAACACTCTCTGGATGAGGTTGATTCAGTAGATGCATACCTGAAAAGGATGCCCATAACAGAGTACAGCAACTATGAACCGTATATTGAACAGATGAAGTCAGCCCCCAACATTCTTCTGTCAAAAGACTTTCCACGGTGGGTCAAGACCAGTGGAACCCTTAAATCTCCCAAGGTGTACCCACTTCCTGCAGAGATGATTGAGCATTTTGGTCAGACTCTGGCCAAGGTTGTTGTGAGCTTTTTAGAAGAAGAACCAGTATCACAAGTGCTGCTGGGCAAAATGTTGATGGTGGTAGCAGACGTGGTCATTGGTTACCTTGCTGGGAAACCGGTGGGTTATATCTCCGGTATCGTATCTCACGATGTGCAGAAAATAGAGGGCATACAAGGGATGTTTACCCCCTCCTGTGAGGTTTTGGCTATGGAGAATTGGGAAGCCCGCTGGCTGGAGATGACTCGCTGTTGCTCGCGTGAGAATGTGACCATGACGTGCTCTACACCACCTGTTCTCCTCTCTTATTTGAGGAGAATTGCCAATGAATACAGTTCTGCATTGAATCTCCCAGAGGATATTGCCAAAATATGGCCAAACTTAGTATTGATTACAGGGTCTGGAATAGAAATGGCACCCTATGAAGATCAGTATAAACAGCTTTTGGGAGACCACCTGTGCTGCAGAGAATTCTACTGTGCAACAGAGGGGTTCTTTGCCTATCAAAAAGATGAAAAAGAGGGATTGGTTCCCATTCTAGACCACATCTTTTACGAATTCATTCCTTTAAAAGAATGGAGTGCAGCAGAAGGAGACTATAAAACCTGTGAGTTCACCCGGCTGACCTACCCACAGGTTCATACGAATGAGGACTACGTCATGGCGATAACCACTCCTGCAGGGTTATACAGCTACGTACTTGGTGACATCGTCAGGTTTCTAAACTCAAATCGTATTATCTGTGTGAGCAGAATCGGGTGGGAGAGCAATGCAACAGGGGAAAGACTCAGCAAAATGCACATATCTGCAATGAGAAAGAATGTGGAAGACGTACTAGGAATAGAGATTTCGAACTTAGTGGCAGCAGTAAAAGAGGACCCTTTACGCTACGTTTTTGCATGTGAGTTCAAAGAGAATACAGATGTAAATGAGGTTCTCGAAACCATGGACAGATCTCTTCGAGAAATCAACTCTCAGTACGACTGGTTGAGAGAGAGGGATATGCTTGCACACCCGGAAATTGTCATACTTGAGCCAGGTGCTTTCGACCGTTATGTACTGAACCAGAGGAAACTATCTCTGGGACAGGTGAAACCACCCGTATTCGCGGACCCAAAATTCATAGACCAATTAAAAAGCAGAACAGAGGGGGGGAGTCCATGAAATTTTTGCTGTTGAGTCCCCATAAATGGGACCCAGCTTCACCTCCTGCAGCCTTAGATTATATAGCAGAAGCACTGGAAAAATCTGGTATACGCAGTGAGATCGCAGATGTAACATTTACAGAATTGCAGGAGCTTGAATCTTTGTTACAGAAAACTAGGTACGAAGGTATTTGCTTGACTATTCGCAACCTAGAGAGGACTGTCTTCTCTGAAAGACTTCACTTCCCTTTACCAGCAATTAAAAATATGGTAAACATGATAAAAAAGTACTGTGATTGTCCTGTTATTGTGGGAGGCGGTGGATTCTCCATAATGCCAGAAAGAATTTTGGAGTATCTAGGAGCAGATTACGGGTTCTTTAGAGGAGGAGAGGAAGCTTTGCCCCTTTTGATTGAATATCTATTTGAAAATAAAGGAAATCTAGAAGAAATACCCCATTTAGTCTATTTCGATAAGGGTAAAACCACTTGTAATTCCCCTTTCTCCTACCAGAGGATACTTCCCCCTGTAAAGAGAGGATATTTTAACTACCACAGATATTTTCGTCCTAGAATTGAAAATTTCTCAAAATTTGCTCCTGTGGAAACAAAGAGAGGATGCCCATATACATGTGTGTACTGTGTGGAGCCTGAAATCAAAGGTCGAACAGTGAGGGTTAAACCTGTTGAAGATGTCACAAAAGAGGTGGATTACTTTCTGAGCAAGGGAATTGACCATTTCTTTATAGCTGACAGCGAATTCAACGCAGATGTTGATGCTGCTGTTGAACTCATGCAGTATTGGAAGGAAAAGGGATACCACAGAAAAATGAAGTGGTTAGCTTACACTACTCCTTGCAGATTTTCAGAAGAGCTGGCCCAGCTACTACCCGAATCAGGAAGCTTGTGCATCACCATAGACTTCGGGCACGTCTTAAACAAAATGCTGTCCAACCTGGGAAAGGGCCACACAGTAAAAGATATTGAGAATGCTGTATCCTTTTGTCAGGAGCATAACGCAAATTTTAAGGGGAGCCTCATGCTGGGGGGTCCAGGAGAGACTCGGGAAACGATAAGAGAAGCAATTGAATTCTTCAGTGACATTCGTTGCGAGATATTTCTGTCTTTAGGTATCCGGGTATTTCCCTGTACGCCTCTAGGTGAAATGGTACAGAAATCTGGACCATTGGTAGAGAATCCAAACCTGTATGGGAAAGTGGTTAACAACGACGATCTATTTGAGCCTGTATACTATATCTCCTGTGAGCTGGAGGAAGATATTTTTGGCTATCTTCAAGAATTTACAGAAACTTCTGAACAATTCTATACCCTTGCCCCACATTTTAGGCTCATAAAGACGATGCATGGACACTTCAGAGGGGTTCAACCGGAATACGAGACCTCAGGCCATTTAGACCAGCACTTCATTACACGTTCTTCAAAGGAGGTGATACCATGAATATGACTATTCCTTCTTACGATGAGTTATTCACGCGGAATGTAGGAATTCTTTCTGAACAAGAACTGTATAGCCTGCGAGACTCCAAAGTTGCGTTAGCAGGGGTAGGTGGCGTGGGAGGTGTCCAGCTGGTTACCCTGGCCAGGACAGGTATCGGTCACTTCAGTATTGCAGATCCTGAGTGCTATGGAGCTTCTGATGTTAATAGACAGTACGGAGCTACTGTTGCCACATTAGGGCTCAAAAAGGTGGATGTGCTCACTGATATTGTACACAGTATCAACCCAGAAGCAGTTATTGATGTATTCCCTTCAGGCGTTACTGAGGAGAATGTGGGTCGCTTTTTGGACAAAGCAGACATTGTCATTGACTCTATAGAGTATTTTGCCCTCGATAAAAAGGTGGTTCTCGCTCAAGAGACCAGGGAGAGAAACCTCTACTTGTTAACTTCTCCCACCTGGGGGTACGGAGCTTCTCTGGTAGTGTTCTCTCCAGAGGGGATGCCTTTCGAGAAATTTTCTCAAATAGATACTGAAGAAGATTTCATAGTAAAAGGGAAACGATTTGCACACAGACTCTTTCCTTTGAAACCTATCTATCTTGACCCTTATCCGTACGGCGACGATATGCTGGAAGGAAAGAAGCCTGCATCTGTATTCTGTCTTGGGACCCTCTTATCTGCTTCCCTGGTAGCTACAGAAGTTGTATCGATTCTATTGAAGAAACAAGAACCAATTACAGCTCCAAAGGTCATCCAGGTGGATTTGTTCAGGAAAAGCTACGATATAGTTGATCTCTCTGAAAGTATAGAAAGGTAACCTTTCGGATTCGAATTTCTAGAATAAATCTGAATTCGAGGCTTTAACCTAAAAGAAAAAAGGAAAAGGAAAAGGCTAATTAGCTGGAGTGCACACATTGGTGACATCAATAACCCAGGTGCCCGTGTACGTACCTGCTTCCTGTGGATCAGGTATGGTACCGCCAAAGATTAATGTCCGTGATGTTCCATTTGAGTAGCCCAGAATCCCTGCATCTGGTACTCCTCCCTCGTTCACATCTCTGTAGTCGTCGTAGATGATCTGGGCTGCAATCGTGAGGAACGTTTGGACAGAACCATCATCTTCCACGTAGAATTGACCCACCGGTATAGTAAAGGAACCTGTGGTTAAATCTGCTCCTGTGACTGAAATATCTACTTCCCCGTTAGAGACGATAGATATCACATTATCATTGGTAGGAGTCACTGCAACTCCTGGATCTACATTTCCGAAGTTAATAGTATTGCTCTGGACTGCAAAGGATAAAAACTTGTTCACTGATGCATCTCCTGCTGCACTGCTCACTGTGGGATTTGCTGAATCAGTGGCCTCAATGTGGTAGTGCCAGTAGTCAGTGGCAGTGGGTCGAGCAATACCCTGGACTTGCCAGTTCAAATCAAGGGTCACCTCCTTGTCATTGGGGGTGATAGTGACGTTGGTACAAGAAATGAATGACCCTGCCACACTCTCTGACCAGTTTGCTGCATTGGTGAAGTCTGCCACTGCTGGATTGGTGCCTGGATTGGGGTTTGTCCACGTCCACGTGTAGTAGTTCCGTCCATCTCCTGCAGCATCAGCATTGTAGTAGAGCTTAACCACAATCGTATTTACGTCCTGAAGTTTGTTGTTGTCCCTCACTGAGGTATTAATTGTGTACTGCACCTCTGGATCAATATTCAAAGGTCCAGCAGTATTATTGTCAACTTCTGGTGCTTTGTTATTCACGGTCACTGATACATCCACGTTCTCAGTATCTGCTCCAAGATTACCTAGGCTTAGAAGCGCGAAGCTAATAACCGCTATACTGATGAATTTCTTGTTCATATGAACACCTTAGCTACTATTCTGAGCGTCGTATATAAAGGTATTTGTGAACCTCTCGCTTTTCTGGCGATTTTGTGAGAAGAAGTGTGACAAGATGGACACAGGTGTGAGTAGTTATGGTATTACTTTTTGGATTCTAAAAGGAGAGAACATGCTTTAAAAAGATGAGTCTATTCTATACTGCATAAGAACAAGTTCATGGTGTAAAATTCTTGTTTTATACCTTTGTTGAAATTAAGATAAAAGAGCTTGAAGAGAATAAAATAAGTTCATGGTCATCCAGTGTAACCTCATAACCTGTTCTGCTATCATCCAGCATTGCCATTTTCATGGGTAGAGAATACCTGACTTAAATTATCAATCTTTCTGGTATTATGCAAATTAAAGACAATTAATATGTTACACGTGTAACATAATGGTCGGACAATGATTGGAAACCATTCCATCCAAAAAGCTTTTAAGTACACTGTGGGTAGTGGATTCATGCCAGAGAAACCATTAGATTTGATTCACGGAACGCTCGACAAAGAGATAGCAGTACAGTTAAAGGACGGAAGAGAGATTGTAGGTATTTTGAGAGGATATGATTTGGACTTCAACTTAACTATTGATAAAGCTGTCATTTCTGGGGAAGGGGGAAAAAAGGGATTGGGAAAGATCGTTCTGCGACATAACAATGTATCATCGGTTAAGCCACTTTAATCTTCTTGGTATATCCCTTGGTAGGTCTTGCGAGCTTTATGGGACATTTTGATAAAGAATAACTGTATGAGGCGGGCATTTTTCTGGAGGGAGATTCCGTAGGAGTTGTAGACTACTAATAAGGAAATGCTGACACCGTGAAACCCTGCATCCCAGACTGCACTTTCTATGGTAGCACCGGATCGGAGCAAAGAGGATCGGGGTCTGGCTAAGGCGATGGCATCTTGAGGGATGGTGACAATCTCGTTGAAGGTTACTTTGTAGCAGCCTTTGTCTAGATGGACCCAATCGTTGGTGAAGGGAATCTCTTGGGTGGTGGGTAACTTTCTTTGTTCATTGGTGAAATCGATTTGGCCTTTATCAGTGAATTTTTCCACTTTTTTTAAGGTTAAATCGATGCCGTTAGGAGTTAGCTGGATGGAGATGTCACAGATATTTTTGATCATGCCAGTTTTGATTAACTGGTGAAGATTCTCGTCGTTTAAGATCATGAAGTATGATCTAGATTATGACTAAAAACTCTTTCCCTTCTCAGGTCAAAAAATTATTCGCACGTGGCATGATCCATCAGATTACACAAGAAAATTGTGAAGATCTTTAACACCTGAAAAATTGACAGTCCCGGTCTGAAACCCCCACGTGACACAATGTGATGGGTTAACACGCTGATATCGATCGCCCACAAGAGGGTGAGCATGGTACGATACTACTTCAGCACGGGATTGTAAGGCTTTTGCACTCTTGTTTACAGACCTCTCCTTTATTCACTCATTATTTCTGCCCATTTGACAAAGGACTGAATCTTCACCCGTTCCCGTCGTTGTATTCCAGCAGAATAATATTCAGGACAATCGGGATCTTTTGCTATTTGTTGAGGAGTTAAGCCTTCTTCAAGCTTTAAACGAATAAATGATACAGCTTGATCAAAAAATTCACTTATCTCCTGTAAATCTTGGAACGTTGCTGCTGGTCCGTGACCTGGAATAATCAATTCTGGTTCTAAGGCAACCATCTCTTTCAGTGTATGCTGCCAAAGAACAGGATCAACACTTGGATCAATACCCCACGGAAACATTTTATTAAAGAAAGTATCACCAGCAATGAGGAGGGTTAGTTCAGGCACCCAACCATAACTACTCCCCTTTGTATGACCATCTGTTTGCACAATGTTAAGCGTGTATTTGTCGCCAGAGATGGAGTAACCATTTGTGAACGTCTCTGTTACATATTTCTTTCGTGCTTGAGCCATTAATTGCTTTGTATCCAAGCTTGAGATAATAGGTACATCCTTGTAGACAGAAATCCCCATGTTATGATCTGGGTGATGATGTGTCAATACAAGTGCTTTAACTGATTGGTTAAAATGATTTTCAGCAATAGTTCGCCATTCATACGCATGTTCTCTTTTTCTCATAGCATCAATGACAACCACTTTGTTACCGAGGTCTAGAGCAATAGTATTGACTCTTCCTTCTTGAGTCCAGATAAGATAGTCATCAACTGTATCGAAGTCCATAAGGGTTGAATACTCCACACATATATGAGGGTTGCTGCGAATGAGGTTGTCAATTTTGGGTGGTTTCTCAATTTTGTTACACGTGTAACAAATTGTTGGGGATTATCAGTTACTCTGCATGATGATACCAATAAGAGAGCTACCATCACTGATCAGTAAAGACATTATATTACACATTATGAAGAAGCATACTAAATATAAAAGAGAAGAAAAGGCATTTATTGAATTTCAAAACACTTTCTGGGACAGCTTCTGAATTCTATTTTCGCTTTGGGTACAGAGAGAATAGAGGTTACACTGGAATTTCTGTCTCTCCCCCTATGAGTGCAGCAGGGTTTCTGGCACTGTACAGCATCAAGATCCATGCTACCGATTTTACACCATAGAATATGAGCCCAGATACTGGAATAGGGTCCAAGGTGACCTGGACGACATGAAACAAAAGGGGCTCTACAGGCACAAAACTGACTGCCAACAAAAGCGACGCAACAGACGCTATGAGAGGAATTCGCTTGGAGGGATCATCAAAACCTATTTTTCTATAGGTACGGTAA
>JGI2171J19970_10000872_pt1 | contig 16620 bp, 18 predicted proteins | sample DeeMarSWOR324_28_FD_19970 | JGI IMG/M metagenome (IMG submission 19970) | reverse complement strand
AGAGATATCTTTAAAATCCACAACATGAGCGGACTCCTCATTCTCCAGAAAGTGAGAAAACCTGATGACAAGACTGTTCCTTTAGATCGATTTCTGGACTAACCCTTCTGAGAATTCACTATAATGCCCTGGCCGGTGATCTCCATAGAGTATGTTCTGGTGCTGTGGTTGGTCCCTCGCATTTTCATCACCTGGACAGTTCGTGTCAATTCCCCATACTGAGGGATCAACCGCATGACAACGACGCCTCTGGTGACATATTCTTCAAACCCATATCGTGAGAACTCGTGGGGATCTGCAATTTCTGTAATCAAAAGGGATGTTCTCCCCATTTCTAAGAGTAAATTGGTTAACAAAGAGGTCGCTCTCCTCACTTCATTTATGTCTTTTAACCGCAGTTGAAGAGAGGGTATGGAATCAATGACAATCCTCTTGGCTTTTACCTCTCTACATACCTCAAAAATGTGAGCAGAAAGAGCTGAAATGTTTAATCTGGCTCCCATATCCCTTAAAGAGTACGTTTCAGTACTTCTAATACCTTCTCTAGCAGAACCAGCATCAATAATAGCCAATTTCTTCTCATTTTCCATTTTTTTCAAATCCCAGCCAAAGTTGATCATTTCATTTCTTAAATCTTTCGGTCGTTCCTCCAAGGAGACGTATACACCATTTTCTTTATGTTCGGTGATTCCTTTGTACAAGAACTGGACTGCAAAAGTGGTCTTTCCAGACCCTGCAGTTCCTGTAATGAGACAACAGGTACCCTTAGGGAATCCACCGCCAATGATTTCATCGAACCCAGATACACCAGATTTGGTTCGCTCCATGTCCATTTCTTGATAAAGTTACTATTTAAGCCTTTTCGTTTGGAACCAAAAAACGTGTGAACGTGCTGTAACAAGGCGTTCGCATATGGTATGGTGCTCCAACCGTTTTGTAAAATCCACATTTTTGTGAAAGTTCAATCAAAATAAATTCTTTATTCCCTTTATTTCTTCAATATTTAACCTGAAATGCCATTGCTGATCTGAAAACCTCATAACTTTACTGCTGTATTACACGTGTAACAGGAGCACTTAGGTTGCAGGCTTCACCAACACAAAGATTTAAATAGGGGTATTAAAAAGAAGGTTCGGTGTAGACATGGTATCAGCGTATGTCCTAATAACAATAGCTATTGGCAAGGTAAAGGAAGTTTTAGAAGAGCTAAACAGCATGGAAGGAGTAGTGAAAGCAGATGTGGTAACAGGTCCCTATGATGCCATAGCACGGATAGAAGCAGAAGATCTGAGCCAGCTGACTAAGACTATTGTCCAGAAAATTCACTACATCGATGGTGTTATTGATACGACCACTGCCATAGTTGTTGAATTTTGAGGGAGAACGGAATAACCGTTTGCATTTGCCATTTTGTATTGGTTTTCAGGCACGTTTACAGATGTAAGACTTACTGAGGATGTGGGTTTACAGGGATTGATGATTGTTGGAGATTTATAGAACGTTGGACAGAGGTAAGTAGGTATCCTCCTGGTTCAAGGTCTGTCCTTAGATGGCAACGAGAAGCTTTTTCGAGGTTATGAAGGTCCTATCGTTGAGTGTCACTTTTGTTACACGTGTAACATTGGTGAATTTACATCAGGCGTAATGCTGATAAAAGGATAATACCGAGCATTTGAAGCAACTGTGAACGTTCGCTGGGGGGACTTTGAGCCTATTGAGGGAGTGAACTGGCAAAGTTTATTAATATCTTGGACAACACAACGTGATGTTGGATCACTATAATGCGATCTTAAAAAAAGAAAGGTTACCCCACTACCTTGTCACGCGGGATACCTTCATTGAAGCAGATGTGAATGATTCTCTAGAGGGACTGTGGTCTGCTCACGAAAAAAAAGAAGAAGGTACAACCTCTCTACTGGATTTGAAAATTGAGATTGCTAACCGGATATTCACCCACTGCGAATTCTGCGAAAGAAGATGCGGTGTCAATCGCCCAGAACAGATTGGAAACTGTCAAGTGCAGGAACCCAGAGTAGCTTCTGAATTTGCCCACTACGGTGAGGAATCCGTTTTAGTACCTTCTCACACTATTTTCTTTATGGGGTGTAACTTTCACTGTGTGCACTGCCAGAATTGGGACATATCACAAATTGTTAAGGGGGGAGGCAGATGGATTTCTCCCAAGCAGTTAGCAAAGCTGATCGAGCACCGGCATTTGCGCAACATGAATTTCGTGGGGGGAGATCCCACTCCCAATTTGAATTACATATTAGAAGTGTTGAAAGAGTGCAGTGCCAAAATTCCAGTGGTGTGGAATTCCAACATGTACCTCACCGAAGAGAGCATGCAGTTATTAGATGGGATAACAGATTTATACTTAGCAGATTTTAAATATGGAACCAATGAATGTGCTGAAGAACTCTCAAAAGTGAAGAACTACTTTGACATTGTGTCAAGAAATCACCTATTAGCAGAAAAGAATGCAGATGTTATCATTCGGCACTTGGTCTTGCCCAGCCATTTAGAATGCTGTACCTACCCAATTCTCAAATGGATTTCTGAAAATTTAAAGAAATCTGTGGTAAACATCATGTTTCAGTACCGTCCAGAGTACAAAGCAATGGAAAACCCCAGAATTGACAGGTATTTAACCTATGAAGAAAAAAAGAGAGCATTAGACATTACAGAAGAGTTTCACATCCACCTCATAGATAAGCCATCATATAGAACATTTTAGCTGCAGTCATGATGTCCTCAATTCTGTACTCGTTGGTAATGTGGGCATTCTCGTATATGCCGGGACCCCAGGTAATACAGGGGATACCTGCATAGAATTGAACCTGAGATTAAAGGTATAGGGTATTGAGTATTGAATCAAGATCAAAATTCTGCTTGTATCTGTGAATAACCTCAATCAATCTTCCCTCGTCTATGCAGCATTGTGATTTCATTCTCTGTGCAAATTGTGTTTTTTTCAAAAAGAGTTCAGAAATCAAGGAACTCACATTTTTTGGTGTTCTGTACCCCGCTTTTTCAAAGTCAATGATACAACATTTTTTCCCGATTATGAGGTGCTTCCCCCCTTGGATCTGTCCGTGGTCAAGTCTTAACAAATCTAGTTTGTGGCACTGTTCGAAAAATGAGAGAACATGTCCTTTTTTTGCTTCAGCTTCTTTGATAGGCTTTCCATCTATGTACTCCAATACCAAAAAATTTTTTCCTTCGTAGTAAAGGGTAGGCCCTATCTTGTATTCATTGGTTATTCTCAAAAAAGATGCTTCCTTTCCTAACGATATACGGGGCGAATCTTTTCTCTGGATCTTTACTGCCACCTTTTTGTTGTTAAAGACCCCATAAACCACCACAGAAGACCATCCTTTTCCGAGTACAGGTACACCAAAAATTTCTTTCTTTCCAAAAGGGATTAATTCAACTCCCAGCTCTTCAAGTGCTCGTTCCAATGTCTTATTCCTCCCTTTTTCTGGATAGTTAAGGATATCGTAGATGTCTGAAGCCATCACTATACAGTGGGTGTAGATTATTTAAATGTTGAGAACCTCTGCCAGGTTACAGGGAAAAGGAGTGGAGGCGAGCACTACTGCCTGAGCACTTACTTATCTCATAAATAAGTTCAATATTACATTTTTAATGTGGTTGTCGAATTATTGGTGGTTTCTCATGTTACACGTGTAACATTATTTTTTTGATTTTCTCTTTGATATTCAATGAAATCAAAATTGACACTGAAAATGTTGACAACCTTTTGGACTATTCTCCAGTAACGTGAACATATCACGGTAAAATAACCGTGATTAGGAAGGTTTATATACATAAACGTCCATATTAAAATAGTCTGGGAGATCAGACTGCTACCGGGAGGTGAAGATGAATGAGCAAAAAGATAGTTCTCGTGCTGGTGGCAGCTGTGCTCCTTCTGGGAGGAGCGGCAGCTGTGTTTGAAAGTGTTGCTGTGAGTTTATGGAAGATGCCAGTCTTTGATCCAGAATATCCAAGAGATGGCACCCCGTTCACACCAGATGGGGATCCATTACCCCCAGGACCACTGTGACTTTTTTCTTCTTTTTTCTTTTTTCTAGATCCACTTCTTTTCCAAGAGACTGTCTCTGAAATACTCATAGGGAATGGTTCTTCTCGCTTCATAAGGTGCGTGATCAAAGAAAATGATTTTCTCCAGATATTTTTTTAAAATCCCCAAAATGTCCCATTTTTGACTGAAGTGATACTGCAGTGATATGTATGCTCTATCAGGGTCATTGAGAATATCGTTGTAACGGACGAGCACGTTGAGCTTTGCCAGGGCAGCGAGTGTTTCAAAAAAATGTTCATTTTTCTTCACAAAAGCTGAATCCAAACTGTAGTACGGCCTTAATGGTACCAAGTTCAGTGGGTTGGACTTGAAGATGATCCCATCTTTCTTTAATTGCTTCAACCGTCTGTTCACATTACTAATACTGGGCTGAAGGCCCAGCTTATCTTCACTTATCTGCTGTGAAATTGCTCGCGCCAGTGTTCTTGCTCCATAATTTTCCTTTTGTACCTCTTTGCAGATGTAAAAAGAAAGTAAATCCACCTTTTTATACTTCTTACTGTTCTTTTCTTTGTACAACTGGAGCTCTGTCTGGCCAACCATCTTCTCAAATTGTCCCCTAAAGTCTTCATGCACAAAAGGTACTGTAAACTCGTTCATCACATCTATACTTGCTCCCAACTGGTATCCTTCTCCCACCATGTGTGGAGGGACCAGCCGTGCTCTCAAGTACCCAAATGGTCTGGATATGCGCACCAAGAAGATCAGAAAAACATCATCCGAAGGAGGACGTTCTCTCGGAAAGTCCATTACCTGAACCAACCCCAGTTTCTCATGGTCAATATTGAAGAATCCAGTGGCAAGCAGCCCTTTTTTCTTTAACCTGCTCCTGTAGTTGGCAACTCGATCAATTCTTAGACTGTTCTCTCTCGCTATTTGTCTATCACTCTTATGGTGCACGATTCCACTAAGGGTGCGCAAATTCTTTTCATTGTTGAACCATCGTTTGATTATAGTTTCTGTGTAAATAGGCATACCCCCTGCCTTTTTTTTCATTGAACCAGAGCTTAGCAGCTGCCCCAGTACACATGCTATTGTTTCTCCATAACTTTTTACATTGTATTTCTTGCCATGAAAATGACAAAAATGAAAAAAGTCCCTCCCTATAAGAGGGACTTCTTCACCTCCCTTTGAGACAGACTCTTGTTGATATGATCGTGACTGCTCTCTTATTGGTGAGAACGTATATAAATCTTTCGGTTACAAACTTATTGAATGTTATAGAATTCACGAAAATATGGTTATCTGTACGAAAATCGGTGGATAAATAAAGAGATGTTGGAAAAGGAGAGCTTTTGGAGGTATGTGAGAAATTTCCTAAAAAAGATGTTATGGGGGTAGCATATTGCAGCTTGGAGAGATTTGTAGAACCTCTTCTTTACACAGTGGAATTGCGGCATGGCTATCAATGTTACATCATACCTTCATTAATGTGCAAAAATGTTTGTTACACGTGTAACAACGAAAAGCCAGCAATGAGTGATAGCTTACCAGCCAAAACATACTTATATGTACAGCTCATAGTATACTAATGATAGATCTATTCTCTCCCAAGAAAGTTCTGTGGGAGTTTTTATCTCCTCCAATATGTGACAAGAGGTGATTAAATGCCTAATAGAACTCTGCAGGCTGTTCTGTGCCTGCTTTTGCTGACCCTGGGCTGTATAACCCAGCTTACTGTTGAAGATGATTATGAAAAAGAAAAAGATTTACTGAATGTAGGGGAAGAAGCCTACTATGCCCACACCTTAATGGGCAGCCCTGTAGGATACACGTATTACACAGTAGTCGAAACCATCCAGTACCAGGATGAAAATGTCTTCGTGGTGGAGGCAGAGACTTTTCTTGATTTTGAACTAGGGAGGAATCCCTTCACGATGAACTATACCGCCACTGAATACTACACTAACACCTTGAATCCCAGATACTACAAAGCAGCCATAACAGTGGCAGAAGAACAAACTAATATAGAATGCAGCTTCGAAGAAGGGAAAGTAGTAGAGAAAATTCAATCTTCAGCCCTTTCAGAAGAAAAAGAAATTCCTTTGCGTGACAATACCTACCTTCTGGACGGCAACATGTTCCAGCATTATGTCTTCCTTTTTAGAACGCTTGAGCCTCAACAGGATACAGAGGTAGCAGTCACACTGTTTATGCCCCAAACAATGGAGACATTTGACAGTACTATTACATTTCAGAAAGAAGAATCTGTACAAGGACAATCTGCAATCTATGCAGAAGCTACCATCTTCCAGCAAGAGCACACGTTCTGGGTAACACCACAGGGGGAGCTTCTGATTTTAGAGATTCCTTCCCAACAGTTCAGAATGGAGCTCTCAGATGCCAGTGCCAAAGAAAAAGTGGAAAGTGTTGAAATCATTGAACTATTAAGTGCTCCCTCCAATGTGGCTTTTGATGACCCACTGCTGGTGGATTATGTGAAGCTTGCACTGACTGCAGAAATTGTAGCAGAACTTGTGGACATCAGTTTTCTCTCCTCAAGTTATCAGAGCTTTTCTGGAACAACAGCTGATTCTGAAATTGATGGCATTTTTGAGATTCGCACGAAACCATTTTCTGGCCCAGGCGATGTGTACCCGTTAAGAGAGCCGCAGGAGTATCTTGTGCCAGAGACAAAGATTGAATCAGATGATCCTGCAATAAAGGCAAAGGCCGAAGAAGTGACACAAGGGTGTCAAGACTCCTGGGAAGCTTCCCAGAAGATTGCACAATGGGTCTATGAAAATATCACGTACAAAATAACAGGTGCAGGTGCAAGAGAAACCCTTGCATCACAGAAAGGAGATTGCGGCCCCCACACGTTATTGACCGTGGCCATGCTTCGAAGTATTGGCATTCCTTCACGGATGGTGGGGGGAGTAGTGTACGGCAGAGTAGGAGGAACTCCCTTATTTATACAGCACTACTGGACAGAGGTGCTCATAAGCGGGGAGTGGATACCCTTTGATTCCACCATGGGAGAATATGGTTATGTAGATGCCACCCACGTGAGGCTGTTCAGGAGGGGCGGCATACAGTCTCTGGAGATAGAAGTTTTAGAGTACACACAGGAGAAGCCTGAAATAGAAATTGCAGAGAGAGAAGCGATCCTAAAAGTAGGGGAGTACTACAAATACCGATTCGTCATAAATGATGTAGAGTTTGGTTACACAGACTACAAAATTAAGAAGAAAACAACGTATGAAGGACAAGAAGCCTTCTACGTGGAACTTTATCTGGATTTGGACTACAACAAGATTGGGAAACAAATAGAACTGGTCATGGGCGCTATTCTTTATATAACAGGAGACATTATGCCTTTATATTACCAGGTGGATGCGCTGGTGAACTCTGAGAAGCAAACTGTTGAGTGCACATTCAGTGATAGTAAAGTCTACGATGTGGTGACAGCAGGTGGAAAGACGTACGAAGAAGAGGTGAACCTTGAGGAGAGTACGTACTTAATGCACAGCAACATGATAGGGTTGTGGGCTCTCGTGTACAGATCTTTGGAGCTTGAGGAAGGAGAAACTTACAAAGTTCCAGTATTTTTCTCTGAAAACTTCACCAAGTATGTGGTGGATATTGAGGTTTTGAGGACTGAGACTATTGTGGTGGCAGGAAAGTCTTATGAGGTTTTTGTGTGTAATGTTCCCCTCTACAGAGAGATAGACTATGTCACAAAGGATGGGCTTTTGGTAAAGATTGATCTTCCATCGCAGAATGGGTTCATCGAGCTTGTGGAGAGTTCTCAAAGCTTTTTCCCCATTTGAATTTTGACACCAAAGTTTATACACTGTATGTGGAGGATAACTATGAAAATCTGTGGAATTGTTGGCAGCCCCAAGAAAAGGGGAAATACAGATTTGCTCGTATCTCGAGTGTTGAAAGGTGCTGAAAGCCTGGGAGCAGAAACACAGAAGTTATATCTCAATGATATGCATATTCAGCCGTGTCAAAGTTGTGGTAAAGACCCGTATCCGGAATACTGTCTCTTTGACGATGACATGAAGATAATCTACGAAGCCCTCGAATCCAGCGATAGTATCGTTTTAGGGTCCCCTGTGTATTTTGATACAGTTTCTGCACAGACCAAACTGGTAATAGACCGATGCAACTGTTTGATGCCCTATGTCAAGCGAGCTGATGGCACATTTGGGTTTGAAAGGCGAATGAAAAAAAGAAAAAAAGGAGTTTTCATTGCTGTTGCAGGTAAAGAACAGGAATTTGACACGATTTTAACCACGGTAAAGGGATTTTTTCAGTGGGCGAACATTGAACTGGTGGAAACAATATTGTATGCGCATGAAGGCGGGTTTGGTTGTGTAAAAAATGATGAGGAAGTAATGGATAGAGCGTTTAACATTGGAGTTCACACTGCAAAATAAATGAAAATAAGAATAAAGATAAAAATAAAGATAAAATGTCAAATGGTGAGAATTTCAACCCATGCTCCAACTAAGATCAACACAAAGATCATAATGATGAACAAGATAATTTCTTTCTTGTTCTCCTTAAATACGGCCTTCCAATCTTTTTTCTGTGTGGGAATTGCCTTTTTCCAGTTTTCCTTCCAGAAATCAATGATCTCCTTTTTCCCAGGTAGCACACCAAAAATTTCTGAGCCCAAAGCTGATGCATAAGACATTGCTAAAAGACTAAACAATACTTCTATAAAAATTAAAACTGGTGAATGCCACAGCGGTGTAACTCCACGCTCAAACGCACTTATAAGACCAATAGAATAAAAAACTCCCATAGCTATTGATAATAAAGGTCCAAGGAAAATTAAAGACAGAAGAGATTTGATAAATGTAGTAAAACTATTGAAGATTACAATATTGACAAAAAACCCCTTTCTGGATACAGGCTCTGATATAGTTCTTGAGATTGCTATAACGCTGGCACCCCATCTTCTTCCAAATCCAAGCATGTGATCCGGGAAGAGCACTGCCAATAATGAACCTACAATAAAAGCACCCACAAAGAAAAGGGTGTTGATTTTCAGCCATTTGAGAAATGCGTTTTTGTCCATGTGGTTTCCTCCTTTATTGGTTTGGTTGATTTTTTTAGCAATGCATCATGGGATGCATAATGCACATGCTTTTCCAGCCTGTAACTTCTCTCATTAGGTAAGAGAGCTTACATTTATAAAAATTTCTGAGGCTCATTTCGCAATTTTTTAGAATTAAAGGCTGTACAGCATTATGAATGCATTGATTCAAGACAAGAGTACAAAAGGTGAAAGTGATAAACATTCGTGGTGTTACTTCATACTATCTGTGGGTGAAACAGGCAGTGATTTCTTCTCCAACCTTGTCAATGCGGCAGAACCCAAATCGCTCAAATTGGATGGTCTCATCTACAGGAAGGGTTTTTACAGCTTCTTCTGCCATTCCTTTGACGATTTCCAGGCTTTCAGGGTTATACTCCCCGTCTACAAATAACTCGTGAGGGATTAAAACAGTTACTGGAACATTTTCATCTGTTACCCACTGGATCTTTTCCAGACCTTTTTTTAGCTCTTTTCCTGTGAATACCCCTTTTAGTTCTCCATCTTTTCTTTGAGTAACCGTCACGTTAAATAGATCTTTTAACCGGAATTCATCTGCCACATCCTTTTCAGGTATGTAGAACGTGTTACCAGTTTTGACCTCTCTAAATCCGTAGTCAAAATCAGGGTGATTTCTCAACTTTACAGTTATCCCAGGAGCATTCTCCACGTATAATTTTACAGGATTAGGTACAAAAAAGTAGCGTTTCGCTCGAGAATCAATGATTTTTCTGTTCAAAGCTTCAATAATTGACCAATCAATCTGAGGTTCAGAGGTGGATAACCCCATTTCTACTGCTAAAGCGTGGATAGCCTCCGGAACAATTCCCCGTCTCTTTAGTGCCACCAAGGTGGTTAACCTGATATCATCCCAGCCTTTCACGAGCCCTTGGGCAATCAACGGACGCAGTCGTCTCTTGGAAGCGGGAGAACCCTTCACGTTAAACCGGGAATACTGAATAATAATGGGGTGCTTCAATTCAAGTAAGTCTCTGATGTAGTTTTGCAGTTTCGTATGGAACTCATTTGATCGCAACACATGGGTTATCCCCAAAACGGAATCCTCAATAGCACAGGCAAAATCATAGGTAGGCCAGACCACGTACTTGTCCTTCTGGATGGGATGAGGAGTTTTCACCACTCTAAACAAGGTGGGGTCCCGCATCTGGGAATCTGGCGATTTCATGTCCCCCTTTAACCGCAAAATGTACTTTTCTCCAGTGAGCATCTCTTTCCATAGTCTGAAATTTTCAGTTGCATCCCTTTTCCTGCATTCGCACTCCTTCATTGAATATCTGTCCTCTTTAATCTTCGGCTGGGGGCAAAAACAGATGTATACATCGTTCTGTTCAATCAGCTTTTCTGCATACTGGTACAGCACAGGTAGATCATCTGACTCGTAGTGTTCTTCATCCCAATCAATCTTCAGCCATGCAATTCCTTCTTTCATTTTGCCGTAATACTCTAACTTCTCTTTTTCAGGATTAGTATCATCAAACCGGAGAATGACCTTCCCTTTGTAACGCCTGGCATAGTAGTAGTTAAAATAAAAGGATAATCCATGTCCAATGTGGGGCAACCCGTTAGGCTCTGGAGGTATTCGAGTCACCACGTAACCTGCTTCTGGTAAAGGGGGCAACTCTTTTTTTGATTTGATTTCTTCTTTTTCAAAATATTCTGGATATACCCTTTTTAATTCTTCTTCTTGTTCTTCTTTGGTCATTTTATTAATTATTGAGACTTCTTCTTTGATCAACTCTAACACTTTTTTTGGATCTCTTCGCAATTCAGGGCTTTCGCCCATGACCTTTCCCATTACTGCCTTGACAGAAGCTTCACCTCCATACTCTACAGCATTAATCAACGCATACTTCCTGATTATATCCATAGAGTTCCTTTTTGGCCATATTTATATAGGTTACTATTATAAGTTACCTTACGTCACGCACCTTCACCCACGTGTGCAAAAATGTTTGTTACACGTGTAACATTTCTGTGCATTGTCATTCCTGTATACTACATCCCGTCACAGGAGAAGGTTCCCTTTATCCATTAACAGGTTGCCATTAACCGTCATAGTGGGCTCCATGACCAGTACATCCCAGTGCAAATCAGACTCATTCTTTCCGCCGTAACCCCTGTTCTCCCCGAAGGCTAAATGAATCGTTCCTGTTATCTTTTCATCAGTTAAGACGTAACCCACTGCCTTGGTTACTTCAGGATTTAACCCAATGCCCAATTCCCCAATTTTGTATCGGTCGCCAGTAGCATTGTGCAGTACCTCTTCAAAAAGTGAGAACCCGGTTTTGGCAGTAACAGGATTGGCAATACCGTTTGTGAATTCAACTTGTATGTCCTCCATTTTGTTCCCACGGTGGAAAGCAAAATCAAATACTACTGTTCCACAAACCTCATCTTCATGAGGGGTGGTAAACACTTCACCAGTGGGTAAGTTCAACAGCCTGTTCCCTGTTTTCATGTCTTCATCGTCAATGATTCCATCGTCCCGAGAGATTCTCCTTCCTTCAATGTTCAAATGGAGATCTGTACCCTTCTCAGTAGTTATATGGATGTCACTGGCATCTTTTATGATATGAGCGAGCTTTTTGGATTTCTCTGACAAGGTCCTGTAGTCGATGTTCATGGCTTTCCAGAACATGGTGTAGAATTCATCAAAGCTGATATTGTATAATTGTGCCTGCTCTTGTGTGGGAAATCCAATGCCCACCCTTCTGGTTTTGGGACAGTTATTGAATAAGTCTATAATCTGCTTGGAAAATAACCGTCTAGCTGCTTCTCTCTTTTCTGGGATGTCTTTGAACCTTTTTGGGTTCTTTGGTTCCACGCCAACAGAGAAAAAGACATCTGTCTCTTTGATAGTAGAAAGGAAGTGTCTAGGAGCATGCTTGAGAACATCAATGGGGGTTTCTGTCAAGTCCCTGAATCGGTAGTCATCAGATACCACCTCAATAAGGGGGTACGCACCCTTTTTTCGGCACTGGAGAGCGAGAGCTTCACAGAATTCAAGGCTGTCTGATCGGCCCCTGATGTAGATTGTTTCATCCTGTTTGATTCGTGCACAAACATTGATGATCTTGTGCGCAACTTCTTCGAAGTCCACGTCCATCATGGTATCACTGTGCTTTGATTGTTATCCAGTTTAAAAGGTTTGGTCTTGATGTGGCCCTTTTGCGTGGTACAAAATGCAAGAGCATTATATCGTCAGAAAAATGATAAATTCAGAAATTTTTTTGCATTGAAGATTCACTGGCGTGTGGAAGGTGGATACCAATTTCTGACGTCAATGATCTGGTTTTCTTGTTGTGAAGACTATTTATTGAGGGGACATGCTTTCATACAGTTGAAACATAAGTAGGTGCCGTGATCGTCCACACCCACTGTGTTCACGAGCGTTTCAAAGGAGAATTCCACATTATCGTGGAGGAGGTGGTGAAGTAAGGGATTTTCATGTGCATACCGTATGCACTGGTTGTGGTTGACTTTTCCTGTTTTGTCTATCGCGTGAGCAGGGCAGGCTTGTACACATTCGAAGCAGTCAGGAGGACAGATTTCTTTATCCATTTTCTTGGTGGGTGTCAATTTCGCAGTGGTTACAACCCCTCCTAACAATGTTCTGGTACCGTATACGGGATTGGCAAGTAAGCCGCATTTGGCAACAGTGCCGAGGCCAGCCTCTTCAGCCCAATACACTAAAGGGATGAGTCCCCAGAATTCACGGGTTCTCACCTTCCAGGGGTAACACCCGTATACAGGAGTGGCAGAATGGTTGCTCTCCTCTAGAAAGAGAGAGAGCTTGTTAGATATGATATCCATGGATCTGTATGTCATGTTGCAGTAGCGCCAGTATAGGGCTAGACCATGCTTGTCTGCATAAACGATCCCCTTGGGGATGGGTACACCATAGCAGATGACAGATTGTGCATTATTGAGTATGGTTTGGGGAGAGAAATCTTCTGGTACAGATGGCAGTGAGCATGCTGCAGCTATTCCTGTAAGGGGAATACCTTCACTAGTGAGAAAATCCTTAATTTTGACTTCAGTTTGTCCTGTCATTATCTCTGTATAAGAGTTGATATTTTAAGGGTTTGGAATGGGGGTTACCTTTCTTGGTACCTTTCTCAAAATAGAAATGAGTGAAGACGTATCGAACATTTTCGTTCTAATCACCTAAAACATCAATGAAGTCTTCGAGAGGCATTCCTGCTAAAGATGCTGCTTTTTCTATACTCACTTTGTTCTTTCTGTAAAGCGAAATTGCAACAGGTACCCTTTCTTCATATATTTCGTCTTTGATTCCAGATTCAGTTGTAAACTCTGGAAAAGAACTGTATATAAAAACGAGTAATTCCTTCTGAGTCAAATCGTTGAGAAATACCTTGAAATCTTCTATTGCCTCAAGTTTATCCTCCGAAAGTCTATATTTTAATTCTTCGAAGACGTCAATTCCAGATTGAGTAATAACATACTTTCCCATGTTCTTCTCAACGAGCTTATACGATAAGAGGTGCTCCACGGCATATTCTACAGACTCGCTGTATGGTCCGTAGAAATGAGCTATAAAATCTGCACTAGATTTCATTTCTTTGATAAAATTAACAACACGGAATACCTCCTTTTGAAGAAAAAGTTTCTTTCTAATTCCTTCTTTATTGTCAGCATAAAGTAATGCTAATATGAGCAACTCAAGGTCAGATATGTGCTTTACTATCAACTTATGCATTTCGGTACTCCTCCTTGTTCCTCCAGGTTACTTAATGTGTTGGCTGAATTTATGGTTTTCTATAGGATCAGCAATGGTCCTGCATTTCAACTCAGTGCATATTCATTTTCAGGGTTAACTAGTCTGTTTTCTGATCCACAGCTTGCTTCATCGATAATTTTATAGAGACACTTATAAGGAGTACCCAAGAGGACTGGAAAAATATTCGAGCACAATAGAGTTCATTGAAACCTACATACTCAACCAACCCACAACCTCTGTCCACAATTACCACAAAATTTGTCAGATTGGCTGATGACACTTCCACAATATAAACAGCACAACCTCTGTCCACAATTACCACAAAATTTGTCAGATGGATCAATGACACTTCCACAATGTGGACAAAATTCCTTTGTTATCTCTTGTGATACTTCCTTAACTGGTTTTTCTTCACGTATTTCCTTCTGCATGTAGTTTTCGAGCTGCGTCTTGAGTCTATCCAGGTTTGTCATCAAATTGTCTACATTAAAGGTTAACTTCTCGTATGGGGTAACATTACCGCTCATTTCCTTGGTTCTTTCAATTTCCAAATTTATTTCACTTTTTATTTGTTTCAAACCATTTTTTAGATCTAATACTCGTTTCAACACTTTTTCAGCATCATAATAATTTACGATAGTCATTTTTTTCAGTTCGCCCAACCCAAGAGCATTTATTTGCTGTCTGTATTCTTCTGGATTCATTTTAAACTCCTCCTTTCTCCTAGCTTACACACTATATAGTATTATGGTGCGTGATCATACTTTATAAGCTCACAATGAGGGTGGGATTGTCACATTTTCGGGAGATGAACCCTCTTGGATTCATGAATTGTCTCTTTATAACTTAATCACAGAAAAAATGGCAATTTATCTGAAATGTTACACGTGTAACACATCGACCTTCAAAGACGTGACAATCCTGTGAGGGTTAACCCACTGCTCTTCTTCCAGAAGAATCCACTTTTTACGGTAAAGACAAGAGAATCTGGTATCTTGACTCCTATGAAATATGTGGGGACCAATACTCACATTATTTATCAAATGAAATGTTCTAATGTAACATAAACTGTGCTAACGATAATTTTATATGGGTTAAAATCATAATGATAAGAGGAGGTGTGCATACGAAGCCAGGAGAAATAGTCATACCCGGTGTAAGACTCCCTGTGACGGAAGAGCTTTTGCACGATACAGTGAAAGATACTTACAGGTATATTCAAGGCATGTTCGCTCTACAGCAGCAGTTTTATTTTTATGCATTAAATGCATTCCAGAACATAACAAAAACAGATGACGGATCTATGATAAGAATAATTGTCACACATCCTCACCAAGAGGAACTTGATAAAAGGCTCTCTTTATCTGGTGTCACAAAACTGGATATCGTGTTAAACCCTGGTACTGTTGAAGTACGATACCCGAAATATGATGCGCGTTGGGAGTACAGGGATGCTGACATGTATAATACGGTTTGTGTAGAAAATCCACCTGAAAGCCCAGTCAAAATTTTGAGGATTGAAAAGGAAGGTAGCTCTCCATCTGAGTTGTTGTATGTGAAGCACAGAGAGTGCTGGCCAATGAGAAAGTGGTCTGAAGTTATTTTGTATCCTGATAGAGATTTATTTGAAAGGAGAGCTGATGTTTTATTGCAGTTCTTTGGTATTCCAAAAGAAGATTTTGGTTATGTTGCTTCTTTACCTGTTGTTTAATAAATGTTGATCGGTGTAGCTATTTTTAATTCTTGAATTTTTTCAGAGGAGTCAATTCGGAATTTTCTCGCTTTTGTTACACGTGTAACAATTCTGTTTGTGTTATTGTATTCTTATTTCTGATATTAAGAAATCAACCCCTCAAAATCATTCACGACTCTATTTGCATCCCTACAAGAAGAGTCAACAACCTCTACCTTCCCCAAGAATCCTTTGTCAAATGTTGCAATCTTTTTGATTTCAAAAACTTCCACGAGAGCTAGATTAGTACAGTCTGTGAAGCTCATGTTCTGGACCTCACAAAAGATTTCCCATGTTCTCTTAAAAATTTTCTCATCCACTCTTAGGAGCTCAAATTCTGAGGAAAGTAAGTAGCTGCCAAATTCTTTTGCCTTGTCAAAGCCTACTCTCAGAAGTATGACAGTTAGAACCTCCGAGAAGATGTAATCTGAGAAAAAGGCTCTTCCATACGTTCCTTCATTAACATCTTTCAAAATCTCTACTGCCTTCTCATGATGTTGATCCTTCGTATTTGTGTATGCAACAAAGACGCAACTGTCTATTAAGATCATTCAGCCACCGTAAAGAATCTTATCCACGTCCTCACTTACAGTTTCTGTTCCTTCTCCCCAGTCAAAGGGTTCAAAATCCAAAATACTCAGATTACTCCCTTTTTTCTTTTCACTTTTTATAAATTCCTGCATGGCAAGGGTTAGTGCCTCCCCAATCTTTAGATTTCTCCTTGTTGCTTCAGCTTTGAATTCTTGATAGACTTTCCTGCTGATGTTTCTGATGGTAATGTTCATACAAATCACCAATGTATGATATGGTAGACACATATTTAAAAGCTTGGCTTGGTTCTCTTGCACATCCCCCTCTTCAGTTATTGCTAGTGTCATGACAATTTAGTTTTTAAACATAATATTTGGATAGCTTTTTATCAGCCTTATCCTTCGTGAATTTCCAGTCGATCTTCTTTTCCTGAT
>JGI2171J19970_10000870_pt1 | contig 16622 bp, 17 predicted proteins | sample DeeMarSWOR324_28_FD_19970 | JGI IMG/M metagenome (IMG submission 19970) | reverse complement strand
AAAGCCATGCAGACACGACTGAGCTGTTCAGCCACAATACAGCAGCCAGTGACCCCCGCGCCGATACCACCATACTCTTTTGGGATTAAGGCGCCAAACCATCCCCGTTCAACAATATACTCCAAAAGATCATTAGGAAACTCCCTTGTCCAAGATATTTCTTCACCTCTCGACAGGTTCTCGTCAGCGAAGGATTTCACCTCTTCCATTAGATTTTTCTGTTTCTCGTTCCACCATGGGAAAGATTCCATACTAACACCACGAATGATTAGGTGACAACACTATCAATTTTAGATTTTCGCCAAAACGTGTGCGATTGACTATTTATAAAATACCAAGTGTTTAAGGAAGCGAACTGCCCAGTTTAGCAAGACTTAGACTTGCTGAGCTATTGTTGATCTTGCAATATGGCCCTTAACAGGCTGCAGTATATTTGCATCTCGGAGGCGTTTACGATGGGGATTTGCACTCCTTTCTCTACTTCAAGGACTCTGACGTATTTTGGAAGGGCTGTGTAACAGACTTGGCTTATTGGGAACACCTTTCTTTTTATCTCATGTTCAAAGGATTTTTCATAAACCTCTACGCAGAGGAGGTAACCATTAACCCAGAAGAGGCGGTTGATTCCGTAAGTTGTAGCGCACCAAGCGAGATTCTCGAGTGATCGTTTGTCTACGCCTAAAACAGTGATCTTTCTTGTTGGAGTGATTTTAACTTCCATGCTGAACTCACTCCTTGTATCGTATATGTAAAACCTGTTTGGCTTTCTCGGTGATTTTAGGTCCGAGACCGTGGACGTCTTTAGCCCATTGATCTACGTTTATCAGAGCGTTCATGGGAGTTTGGTATGAGCGGAGGAGAGCTATTGTTTTTTCTCGTCCGATTTTTGGGAGGCTGGCTATGAAGAATATTTGAGCTTCAGCTAATGTTTCGTGTTTCTTGAACGGATGTACAATGGGTACTCTTTTTTCGACTATTTGTTCTTGCTTGGCAGCTGTGTATAGAAAGTCTATGGTTTCTTTGTAGTTGGTCGTATGTATTATGTAGATTCCTTGTTTTGCGAGAGCGAACATGGCTCCCCACACTGAGGCTGGTTGGATTTTGCTGAATTTGTAGATTATGGGAAGGTATCCTTCTATGAGGATGAAGGGTTTTGGATAAGCTTCGCTTAGTCCGAATAATTGTTCGAATAGGTATCTTCGTGTGAGAGTGTAGACAAAGTCGTGAACAGTCTTTCTTTCGAAGGCGCATTGGTCAGATATGATGTAGTCGCCTTTCTGTAGGGTTTCTCTTCTGATGTTAGCGCCGTGTTCTTTCAGGCCTTTGATGATTTTCGTGGCTGTGGATGCTTCGCGATTGTCTACAATAATTGTAGGTTGTGTTTGTTTGTCTTGCGGTTTGATGTATGGTATGAGTGTTTCCGTTCCAGACATACGTTTTCACCTTTGTCGGTGTGTGGTTTATTATTTGATGTGTTTGTTTAATATGTTGAGTGTTTGTATCTTCATGTGTTTGCCGTGTTATTTTTGTTTATGAATGAAAATTTGAGAGGATTCTAGGTAGAAGGAGTGGCTTTTGGTTTGATTAGTGAGTGGTCATTTTTCAGGTTTTGTTTTGTTTAGGTTTGCGGGAGGCTCTGTTCACGCTCGGATTACGTGAAAAATGAAGCGTTCCTTTTGACTATTGGTATATGGTCTGGTTTTTTTGGTGGCTTGTGTTTCACTATCCGACCACTTCTTTCTATATCTACGAACCCATTTGATCAGGTAAAACATAAGTTGAAGCTTGAATATGGAAAATCATAGCTTCTATGCATTCCTAAAATAAGCAGTCCATTCCTCAACAATGTTTAAATACGCCCTCCCAACCCAAGACGTTTGTCAAGGTGGCACGTAGTTGAGCCAGAAACAAGAAGTCAAGCTATTCGGAAAATGGAGTTTTGATGAAGTCACGGTAGAAAACCCTGGCATTAAAGGCTACATCTCTCTCAAACCTGTTCATGTCCCCCACAGCATGGGACGACACGAACACGGAAGATTCCGCAAGGCTGAAGTCAACATCGTGGAGAGATTTTTGAACAATCTCATGCGGCCGGGAATGACTGCTGGGAAAAAGGCGAGAGCTGTTAGTGTGCTGAGAAATGCTTTTGAAATTATTCATCTTCGTACTGGACAAAATCCTATACAAATTCTTGTTAGGGCTATTGAAAATTCAGCGCCCTGCGAGGACACTACTAGGATCGGTTATGGCGGTGTGACTTATCACATGGCAGTAGACATCTCGCCACAGAGACGAGTGGACTTGGCTCTACGTTTTCTTTCGGAAGGAGCCAGAAAAGCAACGTTTGGTAACCCCCGCCCCCTCGAAGAGTGGCTTGCAGAAGAGCTAGTCTTAGCGGCAAACAATGATTCGAAGAGTAAAGGAGTGGCAAAACGTCACGAAGTGGAAAGAGTGGCGTTGTCGTCTCGTTAAAGCAACGTTTCGAAATTTTACTTTATGCGTATCTCTACAATGTCTTCATCTTCTAGAACAAAGGATGATCCAACTTTTTGAGGGCTGAAGGGTAGACGTTTAGCCCACACTTTTGCATAACTGAATTGTTCGTAGAAGTCGCTGTGTATTTGTTTTGCCAAATCTTGAATCGTGGCTCCCTTTTTGAGGATGAACGGCCTTGAGGAATGCTCTCTCTTGTTCGGCTCCTTCGTGTAGACACGGATTATGTTCAGTGCCCTGAATAGTTCTATTCCCAATTTTTTTAGGCCATTCTGGTTCTTGCAGGAAATCAGGATGCTTCTTGTCTGATCACTCACGAGGCTGCTCAGTTTCTTCATTTTTCTCATTGCGTTAGGAGCATCCGCTTTGTTGGCAACGATTATTGCAGGTCGATACACTGTGCTTTCGAAAACAGCGTCTTCTACATCATTCAGGGTTGTTTCGCCATAGATTTTCACTGTTCCGTCTGAGATTCGGTAGCTTTTCAATAATTGTTCCACGTCTTTTACGGTGCAGTCGGTTAGTCGGCCTAGCACAAGGATTTTTAGGCCCATGCCCGCGTGTTTTCGCTCAATGTCTACTCGTGTGCGAGGCTTTTGGATTAGAATTTTTGCTTTTTCTAGTTCACTTAAAATCAGAGACAGCTGTTCACTAGGGTTTTGTGACAGGTCAACCATTAGAATTAGTCCGTCGGCGTTGCGAGCTAGTGCTAACGTCTGTAGACCCCATGCTTCGCCGTCAGCTGCACCTTCTATTAATGATGGGGCTTCAACTATCTGAAATTGTAGGTTTTCATATTGAAACATTCCTGGCACTGGTTCCAGCGTCGTAAATGGATAACTTGAAACCGTAACTTTCGCGTTCGTGATCGAAGCCAACAAGCTGCTTCGACCCACGTTGGTTGGACCCAAAACCACAATTTGCGCTGCCCCTTCTTTCTCTATAAAGAATTTGGGTCCACCTTTCCCAATTTTTCTCTGCTTTCTTCCTTCGATTTCTCTTCGCAGGGTGGCGATTTGGCGTTTTGCTTGAGCGCGGAGGCGAGCTGTGCCTTTGTGTTTCGGAACTAAACTCAAAAACTCTTTCAGTGCTTGAAGCTTTTCTTGAGGCGTCCTCGCTGATGAAACTTCACTCCATTTATGCTTCGCCTCTGCAGGAAGATTCGCTGGCATAACACAACCGCATCCACGCCTATAAATCGGCGCAATGATGCTAATATCTTTTTGAACGCATCGCCTAACGAAAAATAAGGCAACAACGTTACGTAAGACAAGCCTCAACATTAATACTTGAAGATGAAAGATGCGCTGTTGCGTAGGTAGACGTTGGCGGAAAAACCATTCAAAAAGTTGCAGAATTAATTGAAACATGTGCTAGCGAACCGGAAACGGAAAGAGCAACACCTTCTACACAAACGCGCTGAGACAGCTTTTTCCCCAAACTAAAATTTTTCGTTCGTGTGAAAGCCGAGCATGTAGAGCGTTTTAGTCAGCTAAAACTGTGATCCATTCTATTAACCTTCCTCGAAAACTATTACCATTCAAAAACTTTATCTAATGGAACAGACAGTCTCTACTAACGAATTTCACTACAACTAAAGGAAAATAAACAAAAAATAAAATTTGGAGAAAACGGAAATGAGCAAAACCGAAAAACCCCATCTAAACCTCATAGTCATCGGACACGTAGACCACGGAAAATCCACAACGGTAGGACACCTCTTTTACCTCACCGGAACCGTTGACGAACGAACCACAAAATCGTATGAAGAAGAAGCGAAAAAATTAGGCAAGGAAACCTTCAAATTCGCTTGGGTTCTTGANAAACTGAAAGAAGAACGAGAACGGGGACTAACCATTGACCTCGCCTTCCTAAAATTCGAAACGCCAAAATACTTCTTCACTGTTATCGACGCACCCGGACACCGAGACTTCGTAAAAAACATGATCACAGGAGCCAGCCAAGCCGACGCAGCTTTCCTCTTTGTCTCCGCAAAACGAGGAGAATTCGAGGCAGGAATCGGCACAGGCGGACAAACCAGAGAACATGCTTTCCTCGCCTTCACACTGGGAATAAGCCAGTTGGTTGTAGCAATCAACAAGATGGATGATGCATCAGTAAACTGGAGCCAAGAGAGATACGAGGAGATTAAGAATGAAATTTCTAGAATGCTCAAGATAGTTGGATTCAAAGTTGAGAAGATTCCGTTTGTACCCACATCTGGATGGACCGGCGACAACCTAGCTAAACCCAGCGAAAAAATGCCGTGGTACAAGGGTCCAACGCTCTTTGGCGCTCTTGACAACTTCGAAGTACCTCCAAAGCCTATTAAGAAACCACTCCGCCTTCCAGTGCAAGACGTTTACACCATCACTGGAGTTGGAACAGTCCCTGTTGGAAGAGTAGAAACCGGAGTGTTGAAAGAAGGCGACACGCTAATATTTATGCCATCAAATGTCAAGGGAGAAGTCAAATCTATCGAAACACATCACGTTAGGATGCCAAAGGCTGAACCTGGCGACAACATAGGATTCAATATCCGAGGTATAGCTCAAAAGGACATCCGAAGAGGAGACGTAGGTGGACATCTTGACAACCCGCCAACTGTTGCCAAAGAATTTATTGGACAAATAATAGTTATTTACCATCCAACAGCTATCGCCGCAGGATATTCTCCTGTGTTACACTCTCACACTAGTCAGGTTGCATGCCGATTCACAGAGTTGATTAAGAAACTGGACCCCCGTACTGGACAGACTGTCGAGGAAAAGCCAGCTTTCTTGAAGACGGGAGACGGCGCAGTCGTTCGATTTGAACCGCTTCATCCCATAGCCGTTGAAGCTTACTCTGATTTTCCTGAGCTTGGACGATTCGCGGTACGTGACATGGGAACTACCGTCGCTGCTGGGGTGATCAAAGAAATCACCAAAAAAGGATAAGCTAACCGCTCTTGACTCTAAAGCCCTCTTTTTTCCTCTCTGTTTTTCCGAAATCACGTTATAATGTTTGAAAGATTTCAAACAAGCTCCAACCTAAAAGTAGAAGAACACCTTGTATAATACACAACGTTCCAATAGTGATTGCTATAAGTCTAAATGATAGAATTGTTCCGATGAATGTTAGCAAGTCCTCAACGAACCTGAAGAGAAGATATGTAAACAGTGTCGGAACAAGGAAAATCGCGACGTATATCCATTTTGATTCAACACCAAAAAAACTTGGCGGCAAAGGGTTAAGTAACATAACATATCCGAGGCACATGCAACCCGCTGCTAGTCCGATGAGTGATGCCCAACGAATATCTTTGATAGGTTTTAGAAATAGTGCTATTCCAGTGACGATCAAGAGGGTTTGCGTTACTGAATCCCAACTTTGCGCAGCCCAGACAACTACTCCTGTGGCCATTAAAAGGATTCCTAGGATAAAACCAAGACCAGCTATGATTTTCACGACCCAGCGTAGTGGTTTTCCAAAGATGGGTGTACGCCTTACCAGTTTTTCCAGTAGCCAAGAAGTTGCAGCGATACCTCCGACGATTAGAATGTATGGCGTATTATTCGCTAGCAATTCACGCCACAATTTACCACTTCGCAATTAGATTTCAGTCTTTGCTAATAAAAATTTAGTTCTCTGCTAAATGCATTCACTTGTAGACTAGAGTCTGAGAATTCGCTAAGTGGTTTGTGCGTCTTGGTTAGCGTATATAGGATATGTCTCCGTTTTCTTGTTTTACAACATCAAGTAAGCGAAGGTCTAAGCTTATTGTCAGTTTCCTTTGGCCAGTTATGTTTGTTGCTTTTATTGTGAAAAACTTTGCATCCTTTCTCTTGTTATATGTAGGATCGATTTCTGAGATTTCTTCGATGCCGTATAATTCTCCGTTTATCATGATGATCAATGGCCTGCCTCTTGTGTTTAGCTTAACCATTGTCCATTTCTCCACTTGCTTCAAGGATAATCATTGTGGGCTGTTTAAATGGTGTTATTTCCCGTCCTTACACATTCCTATATTCGTAACCTGTCGCGTTATGACAGAACTCAGAGAATATGGTTTAGCGGTGCTCTGATCAGATTTCTTGAAAAGATGAGTTTGGCGATAGGAGGTAGGGGAGTCTATTTAAAAGAATGCGACAGGATTGGGTTTAGGCAAAGATTATAAATTATCCGTTGGGAAGAGGAATGGTGCGGGATGGCCTATGGGTTTGTTCAAGAGGTTAAAGACGCCTAAGGCTACCATTTCTATAACACTCGAAAAAGGTGAATTTAGTCTAAGAGACCCATTGACAGGTACTCTTAGCGTGTCCTCGTCTGAGGATTTTGACGCAGACGAGATAAGAGTTGAATTTGAAGTAACCGAGTGGACATGTGCTACACAGAGTATGGAGATTGAAGGAAGCCAAAGAACTGTGACAGCTCGGCAAACCAATAGAATACATGAAGGAAAAACAGCGATAGCAGGAAGGATGCATGTTACAGATGGATTTAGGAAAGACTTCCCATTCAGCATAAATCTGCCACAGGGTGTTCCACCGAGTTATCAGGGCAAAAATGCAACTAACACTTGGAAGATAAAGGGAGTATTGGCTGTCAAAGGTCGCCCGGACATAACTAGCCATCAGATGGAAGTTCAAATAAATTCCTAACCAAAATTCCAACGTGGACTGTGTAGGTTACTGGCACCCTGACTTAGGTTTTGACTGGGTGCCCATAATATCGTGACATATATATTTTCGTTTGTCTAACAGAATCCAAAATACTAAGGAGGGTAAACCTTAGGTGAGCAAAGAAACGGCGAAAAAACAGGCTAGAGACCGAATTGAAGAAGAGGATAAGAACCTTACTCGAGTAGAGGAAACCATCAAAGGAAATGGGAAATTAGAGGAATTGGCTAACGCCTTGGAGGAAGAGAAGAAACGCTCGGAAGACTACCTAAACCGACTCAAATATATGCAGGCAGACTTTGAGAACCTGAAGAAAAGGCTGGATCGCCAACTTGAAGAAGTCAGAAAATACTGCAATGAGCATCTGGTTCTTGATTTGCTTGGAATTATGGATGAACTCGAAGTAGCAGTCCAAGAAGGTAAGCAAACTGAATCAATAGCAACATTTCTCCAAGGTGTTGAGATGATTATGAAAAAGCTGAGAAAGGTATTAGCGAAGGAAGAAGTTTCTCCTATAGAGTGTATTGGTCAAGCATTCGACCCATCAAAACATGAGGTCATAGCAAAAGTCGAGAATGATGAGGAAGGAAAAATCATCGAAGAAATAAGGAAGGGATATATTATGAAAGGAAAAGTGATTAGACCTAGTGTTGTAAAAATCACAGTAAAACCATCTTCAAAAACCACTAAGGAAGTGGAATCAAGTGAGCGATAAGAAAACAAGTGAAAAAATACTTGGGATAGATCTCGGAACCACAAACTCAGCAGCGGCCATTTTCGAGGGCGGTCGAGCCGCAATTATCCCAAGTGCTGAAGGCCCCACAATGGCTGGTAAGATGTTTCCTTCTGTTGTGGCCTTCACTAAAGATGGCCAACTTCTAATCGGAGAACCAGCGAAGAGACAGGCTACAGCTAACCCTGAAAACACAATCTTTGAGATCAAAAGAAAGATGGGAACAAACTACAAAGTGAAAATTCAAGGAAAAGAATACACTCCTCAACAAATTTCAGCATTTATCCTTCAGAAAATCAAAAAAGATGCAGAGAACTTCTTAAGTGCTCCCATAGATAAAGCTGTAATAACAATACCTGCTCACTTCAATGACAACCAACGACAGGCTACTAAAGATGCTGGAGAAATTGCTGGTTTTGAGGTCAAACGCATTGTGAATGAACCAACCGCAGCTTGCTTGGCATATGGAATTGACAAACTAGAGAAAGAAATGAAAATCTTAGTTTTCAGCTTTGGTGGAGGGACTCACGATGTTACAGTAATGGACTTCGGCAAAGGGGTATTTCAGGTTCTATCGACCAGTGGTGATACACAAATTGGGGGAACAGATGTGGACAAGGCTGTAATGGATCACGTAATCGAGGAATTCAAAAGGCAAACCGGAATCGATCTCAGTAGTAATGAGGCAGCATTGGGTAGACTCAAAGAAGCCTCCGAAAAAGCTAAGATCGAACTGTCAACATTAATCGCGACTGATATTGATCTGCCCTTCATATACTCAGATGAGTCAGGACCAAAACATCTACATCTTACGCTCACTCGGGCAAAGCTAGAAGTTTTGACAAATCCGATCGTGAAAAAGACGAGAAAAACAATTTTGAAGTCTTTAGAGGATGCCAAGCTGACTCCTAAGGATATAGACAAAGTAATTCTCATCGGAGGCATGACAAGAATGCCTTTGGTTCAGAAGTTTGTTGAAGAAATACTGCGTAAATCACCAGAGAGGGGGGTCGACCCAATGGAATGCGTGGCCACTGGAGCAGCTATACAAGCTGGTGTGCTTACAGGAGAAGTCAAGGATCTGCTCCTACTTGATGTCACACCCTTATCTCTCGGTGTTGAAACCTTGGGTCATGTTCATACCAAAATAATTGAACGAAACACAACGATACCCACAAAAAGAACACAAGTATTCTCCACAGCAGCAGACTTTCAAACAACAGTAACGGTCAATGTGCTACAGGGAGAACGATCAATGGCCCCAGACAACGTGTCCCTTGGGACATTCAACTTGACAGGAATTCCACCAGCTCCAAGAGGGATACCTCAGATAGAAGTAACATTTGACATCGACGCAAATGGCATTTTGAACGTGTCAGCAAAAGATTTGGGAACCAAAAAGGAAGCCAAGATAACCATAACAGCCTCAACGAAATTGTCTGAAGAAGAAAAGGAGCGGATGATAAAAGAGGCTGAGCAATTTTCAGAACAAGACAAGAAAAAACGTGAAGAGGCAGAGATAAGAAACAATGCTGATACTCTGATCTACACTGCAGAGAAAACAAAGAAAGACTTGGGAGAGAAACTGGCTGAAAATCAGAAAACGAATATTGATAAGGCTGTTTTAGAGTTGAAAGACGCAATAGCTGGCACTGATATGGAAGTGATCAAAACCAAATCCGAGAATCTCACAAAAACCCTCCAAGAAGTTGGTACTGCAGTTTATCAACAAGTCGCAACGGATCAGGCGAAGAAATCAACTGAAAAACAGGATCAGAAAGCAGAAAAAAAAGACAAAAAGGTTGTGGATTCCGAAGACTATAAAGTCGAAGAATCCCAAGATGACTAGCCAACTCACACAAGTAAGGAGTTCTGCCACACGCAATGGCAAACAAGAGGGATTACTATGGAATTCTGGGCTTGTCTAGGTCAGCCTCTGGCGCAGAGATCAAAGATTCTTACCGAAAGCTAGCACTGAAGTACCATCCTGACCGTAATAAATCACCCGAGGCTGAAGGCAAATTCAAGGAAATATCTGAAGCCTATGCCGTCTTATCAGACCCTAACAAGCGTAGACAATACGACATGTTAGGTCATGCAGGATTTGATCAACGATATTCTCCAGAGGATATATTCCGTGGTGTAGACTTCGAATCAATATTCAAAAATTTTGGCTTTGGCTTCGGCTTTGACTTCGAGGATTTCTTCAGCCCCTTTTTCGGTCGAAGGAGCTTCAGAAGAAGAATCGTCAAAGGTCACGACATAGTTCATAATCTTGAAATATCGCTTGAAGAAGCAGCGAAAGGTGTAGAGAAGAGGATACAGGTTAGACGAGTCGAAAAATGTGAAGCATGCAAGGGAACCGGAGCTAGTCCAGGGACCACTCCAAGAAGTTGTCCAAAATGTAATGGTGCAGGACAAATTCAGGATGTTCAGGGAAACAGATTTTCCATGTTCGTGCGAATTGTTCCATGCCCCAAATGCGGAGGAAAAGGTAAAATTGTCGACTCGCCTTGCCGAAAATGTAACGGCATTGGGCTTGAGGAAAGAAAGAGAAAAATAACTGTAAAAATCCCTGAAGGAATTGATAATGGATACCAGCTTAGACTAAAAGGTCAAGGCGAAGTTCCTCCAGAAGAAGGAATCCCAGGAAACCTTTACGTCAACATTTACGTGTCTCCTCACAAATATTTCGAAAGGGTAGGAGACAATCTTTTATACAATCTGGAAATTGGATTTCCACAAGCAGCCTTAGGGACAAAAATCACTGTTCCAACGCTAGACGGCGAAACTGAAGTGAAGATTCACCGTGGAACACGGCCGGGGGATGTGATTAAGTTGAAGGGCAAGGGCATGCCTAGACTTCGTAGATATGGTCGAGGAGACCTTCTGGTGCGAGTAGATGTGTCTGTTCCAAAGAAACTGACAAAGAAACAAAAAATGTTGATTGAGGAATTAGCAAAAGAGTTCAAGCGAGAGGTAAACAGTAGAGGTCGCTTCAAGTTCTAGGCATGCACAAACATTGCAAAATATATTGCGCGTGCGGAACGATGAGGTAGGCCTTTGAGTTATGCACCCACCCGCAGGTACACACGGCGGTGCGATAGTTGAAAAATCCTTTATTTAGAAAAAATAATCTCATGTTAAACGACTATCTCGAAATGGAGAGTTTTCATGTCCTAAAACTGAAGAAGCGCCCTGGCCGGGATTTGAACCCGGGTCGGGCGGGCGACAGCCGCCTATACTAGACCGGACTATACTACCAGGGCATCGAATTTCATAAAGAAAGAAGAGTTCTACTTAAATTTTGTCAAGACATCTCGCTTCTACTGAGAAGCTTTTTTCTTGGAATAATCCTCTCTAAGTTTAGCCGCCATCTCGTTGTCCTCCAAAATTAATGGTCCTCGATAACCACATTTTCTACATTCCCAAGTAGACCATAGTTGTGGAAGACCAGACGCCCAAAACACATCGGTTGAACCACATTTAGGACAAAGCTTAACACGCTTCATCGCATGCCCTAAATTCTTCTCTTCTCTTTTCAATTTCGCAACGTTCCATTTTTCTTTCAACAATTTGCCAAGCGCCACAAAATCAAACTCTTTAGCCTCAGCTCCACAGAGAGGGCAACGTTCACCAGCATGCATCTCCTCGTCATACACGCACTTAGAATTCGGACACGTCCATCCTCCCATAACAATCACGCATCTTACTAGAGAAGCCGTTGGCTTTTTTACGTTGCTACCTCAAAGTTGAGAGCTTTTTAAACATGGTGGCGGGCCCGTCGGGAATTGAACCCGAGACCCCCGGGTTAAAAGCCCGGTGCTGTAGACGCTTTTGAACTCTATCCTTGCTGAGCTACGGGCCCTCTTTTACTTTCACCATTAAGGATTGAATTAAGGGTTTCTGTTCTTGTAATCTCAAAACGTCTGAACCGAACTTCAATGCTGGAGTTTCGGAAGTCGAATAAAAAAGATGTAGGAAATATTCAAGTCACGAGTAATTCGAAGTCGTCGTTGTGTATTTTGGTTCTAGAAAATAACCTTATAAAGACTTAAAAGTGCAACTAATCCTTAACAACTTGTGAATAAATATGACAAATGAGTATGCCGCCTTAGCTTTCTGGATGTGCACCACGATTTTTGGCGTAATGGGTTTCATCTTGTCATTAGGAGGACTGCTTCTCCCGTGGGAAGGCTCCACCGCTGGAATTATGACGGGTGGCGCTACATGGGCGGTTTATGGTTGCGTAATAATATTAGCAGGTCTCTTCGTCTTAATAACGCCTAAATCCTTTGGTGCAAGCCCAGTGCTTATGGGAGCTGGAAGCCTGCTTATAATATTCAGCGTGATTTACTCTTTCTTCAACACATCTGGTCTGGCATCCTATGGAATATACGTCTCCTTAATAGGCGCAATAATAACATGCATCGGAGCAATTTTCTCCGCAGTATACATCAAGTTTAAGGAAATGGCCAAGTAGACACAGTCTCCCGCAATGATTTTTAAACCCACAGTTTATGCCAAGAATATGGAAGGTGTACAGCTACTGGCGTCTTAGTTTTTGTCGCCTCTTTTCACCTATGTGGTGAATTTTTCTCCTTCTGTAGCAACGCGTTCCAGCGCTGTGCTAAGGTTAATGAGTCCATCGTTTGTTTTTGCGGAAACAGGTATCAGAAGGAACCTTAACCCCAACCTGTAAATAGCGTGCATCATGTCGCGGCTGAGTAAACGTCTCGTTCCAGTCAACTTTTCTTCGATCGCTGATTCCAACGCCTTAGGGCCAACAGACCAGTCTACAATGCGATCTACGTCTTCAGGTGGAAGGAGATCGCATTTTGACAGCACATACGTTTGGGGAACAAAAAAACGGTTGTACACGGCAGCAGAGAAAAACATGTTTGAAACGTAGTTGAGAGGACTGGCAGAGAACACGGAGTCGAAGAGGTACACGATCGCTTTAGGTTCCTTGGACAATTCATTTACAATGTAAGGTCCGCTGGCCCTGAAAGCAAAGAGTTCCATTTGACCCGGGGTGTCTACAATAACCATGTCAGGATTAAGATTTCTAATTTCTCGCCCAAAATTTTCCGCTTCTTCTGCGAGTAGGTCTGCCGCCATTACGAGTGCCCCATTGGGTCCAAGCTCGTATTCTTCCATTAATCTTTGAACACTCACATAGTCGCGGGCGTCGATGTCTGGTGTGTATGGTAAGGTAAGGACTCCAGGGTCCAAATTCATGGTCGCCACATTTTGCTTTTGGATTTTTAGCCAGTCAGCAAAGCAAGCGGTAAGAAGAGATTTCCCAGAGCCTGCTGTACCGATTATAAAGACTATAAGCATTTAGAACACCTGCCACACTCACGTAAACTATACGAGTTTTCACTTTTTCTGAGTGGTCTTTATGAGAAATACCATTCCTTTCTTAGTTTTAGTTTGGCCGTGTGAACTGAACCTTGTAGGAGGGGGGCTTATCTGGCTATGGTATCTAGCGCATTTTATCGCCACAGTTTCTCCATCTTGCGAAACCCAAACAACACGTGCGTCCCCACCGCATTGCGGACACCTAACATGGTCGCCTGTCTTAGTCATCCTTATATTCACGCCTTCTGTAAAGAAGAATATTTTCTAAGATAAATGGGTTCTCTTCCTTAATAAAGCCCTTTTTTCCAGAAGACACTTCAATGAAAATCGCTTTCAAAGCAGCAAAAGATCAGTTGTCATTATTTGCCCAGCATTTCTCTCAATGGATATGCGTAAGAGGTTTTACGGGCAAATCAGAGTTTTTAGTCTATCCCTCGTTCTCCGGGGAGGGGATTCTCCAATTATGCTTATTTGTGCTTCCGAAAAATAGATGGTAATCAATGATGTTAGACAGAAACGCATAGTGTCTACTTCCTTCACCTCAGAACCATCATTGCCTACAACTGGTAAGGTAGACCAATAGTCGGGAGCATTCTTTTTGCTGTGAACAAAATCTATGTAGTAAACGTCGTTGTAGTAGAACCATATATCCACACTAGGATATGAACGAGTCTCGTAGTAGTTGTAAGACATACCTCTCCTTTCCACCAGCCGCTGAGAATCATCGTCATAATATGGACCAGACGTAGCTTCCAACGCCAGCCATCTGTCATCCTCATACACTTCCACCCACGCGTGCCCCCCTTCATCCCCCCCAAAATTCACTAGTCCCAAGACAACTCTCACATCCTCTGCTTCAACACCTTCAGCCCTTAGAAGAGACACCAATGTGTTCGCTTGTTCTTCACAATCACTCGCCTCTCTCGGTTTTGCCGGATTTGTGTCATAGCTAGGAGTGTCCATGAGAAAGATGTGGGGCTTCAGCCACTTTTCGTCCACACCATTCAGCGTAGCATCAGAAACCCAAACCCAACCTACCGCTGCTCTGTAAGCTTCTATCTTTCCATTTACCCCATCTGATAAATGCCCAACTGCAGAATCAAAAGGAGTAACATAGTCCTGATAAGGCAACTCATGTGTGGCGTTGGGATTCCATATAGTTGGTTGTAACAATCTTTGTAGCTGCATGTCAGGTCTGGGTGGGTAATCAGGGGCTATTTCAAGTATCATATAGAAGGCTAGGAATGTTCCCAACACTATGGCTGGTATCATGCAGATTACTAGGATTACCATCTCCAACGACATGCCATGGCGGGTATCTTCCATGATTCTCTCTTTCCTATCTTCCATCGTTTTCTCTAATGCTAGTGAGCAATTCTTAAGAGTTCAGAACGGACAATACTTATCAATGATACATAGAAAAGAAAGTCGAATCGTGTGCAGAAGGATAGATGAGACCTTAAAAAACGAAGTTAAAGGCGAAAAAGCTTCCCGATAATATCAAGTTTCTGTTTTGACGGGCTTGATTTTGCCGCCCTTCTTCAGAACCATGCCCGAAAGTTGGACAAGAGTCTTGCTGATATATTTTCTGGCTATATTGGAGTTTTCAGCAGTTGTTGAGAGGTGAAATTCTATTTTGGAGATTCCTTCGCCACCTTTGGGATGAGATTTTATATAAACATACGGGTTATCATGCATCACCCGATCAATAATCGGAGCCATTTCCGACTCCACGACACCAGTCACGTCTATACTCGTTTCAAAAAACGTCACGTCACCTGCAGCTTGTCTTAGAATAGACGCAACAGACTCTTCAAATATAGCCATCATCTCAGGCGGAACCCCCGGAAGTGCCACCAAAGTTGTGCCCTCACATTCTATGATAACACCTGGCGCAGTTCCAACTGGATTAGGCAGAGGTTTAGCACCTTCAGGAAGCTTCGCCATCTTAACGCGAGGGGGAGTCAATTCTGCTTTCTCCATCCGACCCTCCTCCACATACACGTGATATTTTTCCGTCACCATTTTCAAAGCTTCATCGTCAATTTCTAGCTTACACCTTAACGCCTTCGCAACGCCTTCCAACGTCTTGTCATCAAACGTTGGTCCAAGCCCACCTACAGTGATTAAGAAACGAGGTTTCCTTCGCACAGCTTCCTTCACAGAGGATGCTATTTCGCTCACATCATCGCTAACCACAGTGATTCTTGCGACTTTGCCTCCCAAACTCGTTATTCGTTTCGACAACCAATAAGCATTTGTATTCAAGGTCTTTCCAATCAGAAGCTCTGTTCCAACGCAGATGATCTCTATTGAACAAGCCATACCACTATTCTCCTACCAGCTGAAACATCAATTCAAACAGATAAATGAAGATTATGCAGTGGCTACTTGACGTAGAATAATGCATCAGTTCCACATAAAAAAGAGTCCGTTACCTACACAAATGATTCAAACGCTCTGCATTATGCACCGTCTACTTCTTCTTGCCGAGCCACCACTTCAAGTAGTCTTTCCGTTCTTTCCGGCGTTGCTCCTCTGCAGACTCAAAGCTCGGTCTCAACTTCTCACGTAGCTCCGTGAGTTCTTGAGGCGTAAGAGATAGTCCACAGCTCTTGCATGCATAGCGTTTTGTAACCGAAATATACTTCAGTTCACCACCACATTCAGGACAGTAATGCATACAACATCCGCCTTTTCCCGTTTCACTCCACCAGATACAACGAAGAAGCATGAGAAATAGCTTTTGGTTTCATCCCGACATGTAATAAGAAAGCAATTCTTGTAAGATCAGTGTGAAAACGCCACTTTGTTCTCTAGATATCCGTAAGAAAATCTATGTTATAAAATTGGTTAGCCCAGCTTCTTTGGCAAGTCTAATGGCTTGTTCTCTCTCGTATTTGGTGAGTCTTCTCCGCAACTCAGGGATTTCATGGGCCCTCCATTCCGGACGGTACTGAAACATCACGTTAGTTCTAACCCATGTTCCAAGGTTTTGGGCTATCCAGTTCAAAATAGGCTTTGTACAACAGTCAAGATGCCCTGGCAAGACTAGGACGCGGATAAGGAGTTCACCGTATTTCTTGCCATATAGATGATTCCGTGTGCATGCCTCCCAGTAGCCTGATGCGTCGGAGATTCTTTTGGCACACTCGTTTGATCCATACTTGAAGTCAAGAAGGTAGACATCTACAAACCCAGCGAGAAGCTTAGCTGTTTCTTCGCTGTAGTAGGAGTTTGAGTTCCAAACCACTGGAACGTTCACGTTGACGTATCGGAATGTTTCCAGCCATTGTTGAAGCCATGGCGTTGGATCACCCCCAACAAGATTAACGTTTCTGCATCCACTATTTCGAAGGTTCTCCACTGGT
>JGI2171J19970_10000868_pt1 | contig 16648 bp, 18 predicted proteins | sample DeeMarSWOR324_28_FD_19970 | JGI IMG/M metagenome (IMG submission 19970) | reverse complement strand
CAGTTAACCATATTCTCACCGTAAACATGTTGGAAAGCAGAAAGTAAAAGAATTATGAACCCAAGATTCTGAAGCAAAATCCATGCACCCATAAAAAAAGGGGTTTTGTAGGAGAAAGTCGGGAGATGTCTCCACTAATCAATGATTTGTCTGTTTCTTTTTGCTTAACTAAGCCATTTGGGTTTTCCTTTCAGGAACTCCGCTAGAACCTTCGCGAACTCGGGATTAGATGAATACGGATTAGATGAATACGCTTTTGTGATCTCCTTGTTCACCAAGATTTCTAAGGTGTTCGTAACGGCTTGAGAAACTAGGTTAGCCACTCCAACCAGTCTGCCTCCCTCCTTCAGTTTTTCAGCGAGCAGTTTCACAATGTCCGTTTGCCTCCTTTTAGTTTCAACCACCCAGCGGCCAACTTCGACGCGCGGTCCAGATAAAGTGTTCATAGCTCCAGTATGTTTTCGCAGAAACTTGTCGCATTCTTCTCTCTTACCGATGGGTGGTCCCAAATGTCTCTTTATCAGTGGGAGGAAGCGCTGTTCTACTTCAAAAATGAATATGTTAAAGCCTTTCTCATCACTCCACACGCAGTCGCGGATGATGTTGAAATCGTGTTGCTGAAGCATTTTTCTCAGCGACCGTTGTGACTTGTAAAGTTGCCCCCACAAGATATCTGGCACAGTCTTCACTTCTCCAATTTTTATAAAAATTATAATGGAGCCGCGAGTCGTTATTGTGTTGACGAGTTTTTTAGTCTCGTAGGCTACTGTCTCATGTGGATAAAAGAATTCTAAATTAGGGTTTGTGAAAAACGCTCTAGACGCAACTATGAATTCGTCTAGTCTCTGCTTTCTCACGGCTGCCGCAGCGTTTCGCTCTTTGTCAACTGGATCCACTACTACGAGAGGGTCTTCAAAAATCTTCCTTGCTTCCTGCTCTCTTCCTTTATAATAACCTTCATAATCAACTATTTTGTTTTCTTTCCAGTTGGCAATTGACCTTAAAACGTCGACAAGCGATTCGTAGTGAAGAGTGAGAAGCTCGCAGAGATATCCGCTGAAGCCTCCGACTCGTATTTCAGCTCCGTAAACACCGATGCCTTTCATGAATCTTTTTAGCAGCCTAACTTGTCCACGCAGTCTGTCGTCTAGAAGAGGCTTTACGTAGTCTGTGTGGAAAGGCGTTCTATCCGTGGCACTTAACCATTCGCCTTTCTTCACTTTGTAGCACGGCACAATGTTCACTCTTATTTTGTCGACCCAAGATTCTAGATATGGATGTTCTGCAAACCTTTCAATCTGTTCGTGTCCTTCTGTGGCTTTCCTTGCGATTTGCAGGCAGACTTTTCCAAAAGCTTCTCGAGGTAGGGTGACGGGCACTTGCATAAATATGTCGATGTCAGGCTCTTCTCTTAGCCAAGTGTCTTTTGCAACTGAGCCCTCTACCCTAACTTCTACTGCTATTCCAGCTTCCTCAGACGCCATCCTCACTTTTTCTTTAAGTTTTTCTGCCAGTTGGAGAACACGTTTTTTTTCCTCTATGCTAGGGACAGTTTTTTTCAAAACTTTTCTACAAACTTCTTCAAGAGTTAAAGTCATGGACACCACCGAAAGAACTGTTGAACACTTTTTTAACGGCAAACCTCCATTAAGGTCGAGTAGATGGGACCTTTCGGTGTTAAAACGCTTTTTTTAAGTTTTAAACAGTCTGCCCTGACAATGCCGAACTTGTAGTCCTCTAGTTCTTGGATGCATTGGACAAGTTCAGTTTTGTTTTTACCAGTTTTCACCCGTGCAATTGTGAGGTGAGGGCTGAAACCTTTGGAGTCTGGCTTAAATCCTAGTTTTCGAAGGAGAGGTTCCAGTTGATTAAAAATGTTTGTGAGTTCATCAGCGCCTTTTCGAATTCCAGCCCAAATTACTCGTGCATATTTTAATTTTGGAAACACTCCTAAACCTTTGATTTCCACGTCAAATGAAGCAAACGATATTCTTTCCATTTCTTCATGGATTGAATTCACCATGGACGGTGAAATGTTTCCTAGGAACCGCATGGTTATGTGGATGTTTTGAGGCTTAACAAGTTTTAAGTTTGCACCTGTATTGACAAGTGTGGTTTGGACTTCTGAAAGTCGTTTGATAACTAACTCGTTGTCTAGGTCAAATGCAATGAAGCTTCTAATCATTTCTGACACGGCTTGCCCTCTCGCCTAACTCTTCAGTACTACATTATCCTACTAGCTTTTTGAGGCTTCTATTAGGCTTTTCCACTGTTGAAACCTATGTTAAAAAAATAACGAGTCTATCTACCCGATTCTCATTTGATATGGTTGCAAAGCACACTTTCAAAGGTATGTTGCTAGATGAACTGAGGAAACACCTTTTCGCCATAAAGCTGAATAGAGTTTAAAGTGTCACTTTGAGGCACCAAAACCAGCACGAAATGTTTCACTCCAGCTTCCATGAACTTTCCGATTTGATCGACAACGGTTTCCGGCGTCCCATAAGCTCCATGTTGCTTGATTTTTTCAAAAGTTTTCTCATGTCCAGCTTCAATGTAGAGTTTGGCTTTTTTTATAGTTTGTTTTTCGTCTAGACCAATGCATGTATCCATGAAGTATGCAGGTTCTATTTCCTTCGGTTTTCTTCCAGCATTTTCCGCCGTTTCTTCAATTTTGCTCCATTTTTCTTCATATTCTTGTGGAGTTAGATGGTATGGAATCCAGCCGTTTCCATTTTTCGCTGTTTCTTTTAACATAGCTGGTATGTTTCCTCCAATCCAAATGGCTGGATGAGGCTTCTGAATCGGCTTTGGTTCATGGGGAGTTTCTTTCACCTTGAAATACTTTCCAAAGTATGTTGTTAGTGATTGTGTCCACAGTTTCTTAATGATTTCCACACCTTCACGCATCATTTGAATTCTTTCGTGCACTGGCTTCCAAGGAAAATCGTTTAGCTCAAACTCTGGCTTGTGGTGTCCCGCTCCCACTCCCAGTATGGTTCTACCCTTCGAAACAACATCGAGAGTCGTTACTATCTTAGCTAAAAATGTAGGATTGTAACGGGGCACTGGGCTAACAGCAGTGCCTAACATGACCTTTTTCGTTTGAACTGCAACCGCAGTTAGTGTAGTCCATGTTTCAAGAAGCTTAAAAGAATCCGAATTAACGCCTAGAAGTCTATAAAATTCAGGTTCACAGATTATATGGTCAATACACCAGACGGAGGCGAACCCGTTTTTTTCCGCAACTTTTGCAGCTGAAGAAGCAAGGTCAAACGTTGACGTTAAAGTGGGCAGTACCACGCCGAATTGCACCTTACTTTGCGACAAATTAACTCACCACTATATAGTTATGCTGACTCACAAATCTTATTCAAGGTTTTCAAGAAAACACTAACTTCTTCCAAAGTGTTGTAGTGGACTAAGCTGATTCGCATCATGGTTTGCTGGTTGTAGGATTCTAAAGCTCGTGAATAGTAATCTTCGGCACGCGTTGCAATGCCTCCTTCAGTCCAGAGGCGTCTAACTACCTTGTCATCAGGCATGTTCTTCACTTTAAATGCAAAAGTGGGATCCCTCTCCTTCAAACGGTTCACGTCAGTTAGTCCATAAACTTTCACCTTCGACATATCCCCTAAACCTTTGATGCCATNAAAACCTGCAAGCGTTGCTTTTGATAACTCTATCTCATACTTTTCAATAGCATCCATTGCAACTTTCAATGATCGTTTGCGCCCAGAATATTCAGTGAAACTGCCTCCATACCGGTTATGCACTTGATCGGCTAGCCAAACAAAATGGTCCACAACACCTCGTACAGCTGCAAACATGGACTGATCTCGGGTTCCCCATTCCCACTTGTAAGGAGCATATTCAGGGGCTGGTGCAACCTTGTAGGGTTTAAGTGTTTCAAGATGATCTTTTTTGCCGTAAAGGAAACTTCCATGGGAACTGAACAGTTTGTATCCTGAAAACACAAGAAAGTCGCAGTCCAAGGCCTTCACATCTATTGGACCGTGAGCAATATGGTGAGTTGCGTCAACCACAAAGTAGGCCTTGACTTCTTTAGCGAGTCTGCCTATTTTCTCAAGAAAACTTTTCGTACCAAGCACGTTTGAAGCAGCCGTAACCGTTACAACCCTTGTTTTATCGTCTATCAGACTCTCCAGATCAAGGATTCCTTCACTTTTATTTAAACGCACAAATTTGACCTCCCGGATTTTTCGCCTCCTTTCTAGCTCTACCCAAGGACTGATGTTCGCGTAGTGTTCATAGTCGGTCGTAACCACGTTTTCTTTTCCAGTGAGTTCTTTTCCAATAGCATAGCTCAAGTTGAAAAGCAAAGCCGTTGCCGATTCTCCGGAGACGATGGTATCTGGTGATCCTGCATTCAATAGGTCCGCTACAGCTTCTCTTCCATCGAGTATGACAGCATCTGCTTTTTTAGACTCGTCAAAAACTGCTCCTACATTGGCGCTACAGTCGATGCGAGCTTCAGCTTCGGATTTGGCTGCTCGCCCAACAACCAGCGTCCTTGTGCCGTTATCGAAGAACACTCTTTTTCATCCATTTAAATCGGAAACTGCTCTGGGAAAATCATCTCTAATTTTTTTCAACAAATCTTTGTCAAACATCATGGTCATCAGCCTTTTTTGCGTCAGAACTTTTATAGGTTTATCCATATAGAATTTTGTGCTGGACATCTCCACTTTTATAGTTTTAACCGAAACGTTATACGATAAAAAAGCACAAGTTGGAGAAATGATGTAGCGATGAAGGAAAAGATAGTTGTGGGCGTGACTGGTATGCCTGGCGCCGGAAAGGCTACGGTAAAAGAAATCGTTCAGAAAATGAGCTATTCGGTAGTGGTGATGGGAGAAGAGATAAGAGAGGAGACTAAACGAAGGAAACTGAAACCTACTCCAGAGAACATTGGCGCGGTCATGCTTAAGCTTAGAGAAGAGGAAGGTCCATATGTTATAGCTGAGCGATGCATTCCCAAAATTGAGAAAACAAAAGGAAAAGTTGTTATTGTCGACGGCATCCGAAGCCATCACGAAGTGGAAAAATTCAAGAAGCACTTCCCAAACTTCATCCTAATCGCCATCCACACATCACCTGAGACTAGATTTAAACGTCTATTCCAGAGAAAACGAAGTGACGACCCAAGAGGCTGGGAAACCTTCATGGAACGCGACTTGCGAGAACTCAGCGTTGGGTTAGGAAACGTTATAGCAACTGCGAACTACATGATTGTGAATGATGGAACAAAGGCACAACTGAAAAGAAAGATCCGTGAAGTTTTGGAGGAAATAATAACAAATGGATGAAATAACCATTCAAGTAGAAGTGGAAATCAACCTCACCGAAGACCAAGAGAAAGTGAAGAGAGCCGTGGAAAACATCCTCGGAAACGCAGAGTTTGAAATTAAACAGCAAAGGCAGGGAAGCCTACTCGTTGCAAAAGCTGAAGGTATGGATGGTCTCACGAAATTTTACAATCTGCTTCGCAGGGAAAGGATTCGCGACGCCACCAGACGAGTGCTCTTTGGTGGGTTAAGCGGAAAATCCATAGTTTTCTATCTGAACAAACAAGTAGCGTATGTAGGACATGTTTCATTCTCGCAACCCACTGCTGAATCGCCGCTGGGTCCCCTCAAGGTTCAGATTCAATGCGACAAGCCTCGCGAACTTATTGAGTGGCTGGCTCCAAGAACAGCTTAAACAGCAGTTGAGCCTAAAACGTTTATAGTTGAACTAGCTAAGAAGTGGTGAACATGTCTAAAACAAAAATCGGCTTGTCCATGCTCTTCTGTCTCAGCGAACCATTTTCCTTCCTCATTAAACACCTTCACGAAGTTGACGTGCACCATGTGGAACTCATTGATGAAGGATTGCATACACTTAACAGCAAACGTGTAAAAGCTCTGAGGAAAGTGGCTCAGTCACGTGATCTTGAGTTAACACTTCACTCACCCTTCGCAGACATCAATATAGCTTCTCCAACTCCAGTTTTGCGACGAACAATATTGAAGCGACTTGAAAAATCCATTTCTTACGCCAGTCAACTAGATTGTCAACTGTGGATTTTTCACCCTGGACTGAAAACTGGCGTCAGCTACTTTTACCCCGGACTGGATTGGCAAATTAATCTGGAATCTGTACGTGCATTGTTGAGGATTGCTAGAAAACATGAGGTTGCGATAGCGATTGAGAATGTTCCGGAGCCACACCCGTTCCTTATGAAAAACGTGCAGAACTTCTCACGTTTCTACAGTGAACTCGGCGAGGATATAGGGTTGGTAGTGGATATTGCGCATGCCAACTTAAACCATCAAATTGAAGAGTTCATCACCAAATTCTCTGATAAAATTGTTCATATGCATGCGAGCGACAATAATGGACTTAACGATATGCATCTCGGAATAGGATACGGAACCGTAGATTGGGCAAGCGTTGCGAAGGCGGTAAAGACCGTAGAATATAGTAACGTTATAATATTAGAATCGGTAGAACATGTGGAAGAAAGCCTTCAAACACTGCGGAAACTCTTCACCTGAGTTATTTTTTCACCATCACCTTTGTTACATTAGTTTTTATTTTGAATTCTTGTAAAGCCATAAAATCCGCTCTATTGTAGAGTTCGAGATTCCCTTTTTCTTCAATGTTTTCGCTAAAAGCCACAGGTCTACAGCTTCTTCTTTTTCTTCCTCCATATCCATTGACACATCATTCCATATCGTTACATTTACTATGTACTTCAGAATACTTAATGCAATACTTTTGAACACTCTTACAAATCAGTGTTCAAATTTTTGTACATTGCAACTTTAATAATGTTTGAACCCAATTAATGCAAAAAATAGAAACTAGTGCCAATTCTTCAGTAGATTTTATCTGAGAAAGGGAGGTCTATCTTCATAAAATCTTCAGCCACGTCCACTTTGGGAAAAAATTTCTTAGCTTGTTCAAGTAAAAGATCGGGCTTCTTATATCTAGCGCTAATATGAGTTAAAACTAACCGTTTTGCCCCCGCCTTTTTCGCGGTTTCTGCCGCTTGGCTGGGCGTTGAGTGGCCGTCTTCATGAGTTCTCTCAATCAACTCATCGTCAAATGTGGCTTCGTGAATCAGCAAGTCTGCGTTTTCAGCGAATTCCACAAGCTTCTCTATGGGTTGAGTGTCGCCTGTGTAAACGATTTTTCTTCCAAGACGGGGAGGTCCCAAAACATCCTTTGGTTTGACGGTTCGTCCATCTGAGAGTTTGACAGGTGAGCCTTGCTGTAGCTTTGACCATAGAGGGCCTTTCGGGATTCCAAGAGATTTCGCCTTTTCTTGATGAAACTTTCCTGGTCGAGGTTTCTCTGTTAGCGCGTATGCTAGGCTGGGTATTGTGTGGTCAACCCAAACTGCGTGGACTTCATATTCTTTCTCCTTGCAAATCAAACCCGCTTTCTCTATTTCGGAGACTTCGATGGGAAAAGTTAATGTGAACTGAACAGTTTGTTGTGTTGCCTCCACAAACGCTCTGATTCCAAGTGGTCCGTAAACCTCTAGTTTTTTCTCTCTATTCAGCAGGGACATGGTTTGGAAAAGTCCAGGCAAACCGAGAACGTGGTCTCCATGCATGTGTGTGATGAAAATCTTTGTTTTTCGATGGAACCCTATTTTAGCTCGAATCATCTGTCTCTGAACTCCTTCGCCGCAGTCAAACAGGATAAGCTCGCCTTTACGTTGAATGGCTATGGCTGGTAGGCTTCTCTGAATTGTAGGAATGCTTCCTGCAGTTCCCAAAAAAACAACACGCAAACTCATTTCTTATGTCCTCTCAAACACCGCTATTTCTCTTGTTAGGCTTCTGTGTACGTAAACAAGATGGGACTCTACATGTTTAAATCCCACTTCTTTACCTATGTTTCCCACCCTTATCGATTTCGGAGAGGCTGTGCATATTCTTCTTCCTCTCGGAAGCATGTTCTCAACTGATGATAGAAAATCCTTCATTATCTGCTTTGTGCTCCATCCAAGTGTTGTCGCTGACCTACCGTAAGGGGGGTCAGTTACAATGCAGTCAGCCCTAACCGTAGGAAGATGTCGAGCATCAGCAACTCCTAAGCCCTCTGGCATCAGATTATAATAGAGAAGGTTTCGTAGGCTTCCCTCTACCATGCGGCGTTTCGCATCAAACCCGACTACTCGACATCCTATTAGACCCGCTTCAATTAGCATAGTGGCTGTTCCGCAGAACGGGTCCAGCACCAACTCATCTGTTTTGGGTTGGGCTAGGTTAACCATGCACCTCGCAAGTTTTGCTTTCATTGCAGTAGGATGGAAAAACGGTCGTTTTCGAGGTCGCCTTTCACTGAAAGGTTTAGTCGGAACTTCGCCTATTTTTAATCCAAAAATTAGTTTGTTGTCAGTTAAGACTCCGAAAAAAGTTTTTTGCGGGTTCTTTAGATTTACCCTTGTTCCTTTTGCCTTGTTCAGAATCTGCTCGCCGAGTTTTCTTTCTAACTCTACTCTGTCAAGGTGGGATGCTGTTCCTCTTACTCTTCTTATCCGAACAACGAAGCTTTCTCCCTTTTCAATGACTTGTTCTAGGGGTGTGGAATGAATTTTTTGGAATATATCAGCGACTTTTGCGTCACAGTTGAACAACTCTGTGGCGCAGGTTTTGGTCATTGCTGATCTAAACGTTACGGGTTTTACGCTGTTAACATCGGTCTCCACTCGTAAAACTTGAGTCAACTTCTGCAGAACTCGATATTCATAATCCTCGGCTTCTAGAATAGCCTTCAATTCAGAAGATGGTAAGGTTGGATGTTCACCTGACAATAAATAGAACAGTTTAGTCACTAATTTAGGCTCCTCGATTAGCCAGGGTCTTCGCAATCAAAGGAGCAACTGAAACCACGCTTACAGTGCTAGGAACACAGTTGGTACCTACAATTCCATCTGCACCGCTCTTCATAATTTTGTCCTTAGCGTCTCCAACGAGGAGGGGGTGCACACACGCCGCATACACGCTTTTAGCGCCTTGTTCCCTAACCCATTTTATTGCTTTAATCATGGTGCCGCCGCTACTAATGATGTCGTCAAATATGATTACGTCTCTGCCTTTTACAGACAAAGTTTTTCTTTCAATATTCACCTTTCCCGTCAAGCGGTCTCTCCGCGTCTCAACGTATCCGTGTCCTCCTTTCAAAACAATGTTTGCTTCTGCCGCTACAGCCCGTGCCTTTTTGCCAAGAGACAGAGAAAATGCGCCGTCAAAACCTTTGTTCTTAAAGTGTTCAGCTAGAAGACTGATGGCTGACAAGTCGTCAACACGTATTCTGAAGTCTCCTAGAACTTTCGGGTTATGGGCGTTCACAGTGATGATTCTATGTACGCCGCATGCCTCAAGCAGTGTTACTATGGTTTTTATGCTGAATGCTTCGCCGGGTCTGAAACGTTTGTCTTGTCTCGAGTATGCGAGATATGGAACAACCGTGGTGATGGTTTGCGCTTTCATGTCTTTTGCGTTGTCTGCCATGAGAAAGAGTTGGAGGAAGTTTTCGTTTTGAGGGGAGCTTGTTGTTTGAACAATTACCACATCCTCGTTTTCCACATCACCGTCAAATCGTATGTATGATTCTCCGTCTGGAAAGCGTTTAAACTCTACAGGGACAACTTTTGTTTTCAGTAGTTCTGCGATTTTTCGACCCAACTCTCGGGATGCTGGACCTGGAATCACAATCAACTATCATCCTCTCTTAAAAAGCGAATAATTAAAGCTAAATGTTATAGTTTTCCTTTTTCCTCGTATTGCCTTATCAGTTCTTGTGCTCTATCCAACCTCACTTTACGCTCTTCCACCATCTTCTCAACAATCAATTCTATCAAGTCTCCGGATGCTCCTGCCATAATTGCCACGTTTCTAGCATGCAACGACATATGTCCTCTCTGAATACCCTCATGGGCTAAAGCTCTCAATGCCGCGAGGTTTTGAGCCAAACCAATCGCGGCTAACACCTCTCCCAACTCTCTAGCAGTCTTAACACCCAAGATTTTTAACGCTATTTTTGCCACTGGATGTACCTTAGTGGCTCCGCCAATAATTCCCACCGCCATAGGCAATTCAATTGAACCTTCAAGATCTCCGTCTTTGTTCTTTTCCCATACTGTCAAGGAACCGTAATGTCCTGATCTTGCGGCGTACGCGTGGGCTCCTGCCTCCACGGCTCGATGATCGTTGCATGTAGCGATTACGACGCCGATTATGCCGTTTAGTATACCCTTGTTATGAGTTGCAGCTCGATAAGGGTCAGCTTCAGCGAAAGCATACGCCTCCACGATGCCGTCTACAACTTCTTCTCCGCCTAATGTCTCCTTCGCAATCACAGCTCGAGCTCTAGCTAACCGTTCAGTGGCTAGGTTAGAGATGATTCTTAAGTAGACTTTTCCATGAGTTATCCGCTCAATCATCGGCGCAACCGCCTCCGCCATAGTGTTCACAGCGTTTGCGCCCATCGCATCTCTACAGTCCACATCGAGTTCTGTGATGACCATGGGGCCAGTGATTGTTTGTATAACTTTTGCGTTTAGGTCTTTAGTGCCTCCACCAACTGATACTAGCATTGGGTCCTGTTCATTTGCTTTTTTGATGATGTCTTCTTTTGCTGCTAAAATGGCGTTTTTAGCTTCGTACGGTTTGTCTATTCCAATGAGTTGAATTTGCCCAATCATGATTGGCTCGGTGCTGCTGGTGAAGAAGCCGCCTTTTACTCTAGCCATCTTCGCCGCGTAGCTGGCTCCAGCCACCACTGAAGGTTCTTCGATAGCCATGGGAATTAGGTAGTCTCTTCCGTTTATTAGAAAGTTCGTTGCGATTCCAAGGGGTATGGGCATGGCTCCAATCACGTTTTCAATCATCCGATCGGCTAGTTCCAACTTTAATGATCCAGTTGACTGGAGAATGTAGGCTTCTTCGTCGGTTAGTCCCGCAAAATCTTTTACAATTTTCACTCTTTCCTTTGGGCTTAGTTTATAGAATCCTGAAATTTGAGAAGTTTTATTCATATCAACCATTCCCTGTACGTTCCGTTTACTATTCGGCTAGATGAGATAAGAATTTAGCGCTGTTTAGTAAAGACGCTCTCTTCCAAGATTAGTTCTAATCTTTGTTTTTAGCTGGAAAAGAAATTCGTTTTGGCAAATTTATTAACAACGAAAAACCATTAAGGTAGCGGTGTTCTAGTTGGCCTTTGAAACAATAATTGCAGTCATAGCTCTCATTTTTGGAATTGCACTTTTAACTCTTTCCAGCGACAAGGCAATTGAACACTTAATCAAAATCGCTTCAGAATGGAAAGTTTCTCCGCTTATGATTGGCCTAATACTAGCATCTATAGGAACAGATTTGCCAGAGATCATTAATTCAATTGAGTCATCCTTATTGGGTCACGGAAACATAAACGTAGGAGATTCTCTCGGGTCTGCCTTGGCCCAAATGTCTTTGGTGTTAGGGCTTCTTCCTTTCTTAGCCAGAGGCTTCAAGGTGACGAGAAAAAAAGTACTGGTCATCGGGGCCTGCGAAGTCTTAGCACTCATGTTTGCGGTGTCAATAGCTGAGAAGGGATATATATCGCAGATAAATGCGCTCTTTTTGGTGGCTAGTTGGATAATCTTCATGCTGTTAACTAGAAGCCTCATGGCAAGGAAGGTTAAAGAAAAAGAACAGGTGGACGGCAAGTACCGATGAAAGACATCTACGTCACTTCGTGATAGCTGGTCTAGGCTTCATAGGTGTTGCGGTTGGAGCCTTTATTGTAATCTGGTCAGTGATTACGCTGTCGACAGCTTTTCACATCCCCGAGTATCTCATCAGCTTTTTCGTGCTCGCGATTGGAACATCTCTCCCAGAACTTGTAGTCGATGTAATGGCTCTCCGCAGAAAACAGTACGAGCTTGCGATAGGAGACATTATAGGAAGCAGTATTGTCGATGCTAGCCTTTCAATTGGAATCGGACCGTTACTTAAGCCGATTAAAGTTAATGGAGCGTTTGTAATGATCACGGGCTTATATGCAATATTTGTTTCCATTGTAATTATATCCTTACTCGCATTAAGAGAGAAAGTCGACCGGAAAATAGGAGCTTTATTCATTGCTCTGTACTTATTTTCCTACGCAACGTTAAGCGTAACGTGAAATAATGCTTCTATAGAAGGAGAACTGTGACATTCGATATTGTTCTACATATAAATAGCGTTTTGACACTATTATTTCATGGATGACCCTGCATGTGGGCGATCTGGAGAACTGACGCTTTAACCGTGCTGAAGGATAAGAAGGCTCGAACAAGTTTAGCTCGGTACTTCGACGTTATGCAAGATGACAAGCCAGCCAAATTCATGATCGCCAAGAAACTGCCAGCAAACTTCACTGAAAACGACTCTACATCAGAATTATGGAAACTTCACGATAAACTCACTGAGGAATTTTATAATCTTGAAAAGGAAATTGATTCTCACCAAAAAAACCTAGAAACGCTGGATAAGCCGGAAAAGTCATATTTTGATTTGAAAATTGAAATNNCAAANCGTATTCTAAAGAGCTGTCATTTCTGCACTCGTAGNTGTAGCTTAAACCGGCTCGCTGAAGAACTTGGAGAATGCAAATGCGGAACGCAAATCACGGTNTCTACCCTGTTTGAACACATGGGCGAAGAGCCAGAGCTTGTCCCATCCGGAACAGTATTCACATTAGGCTGCACGCTACGTTGTCTTCACTGCCAAAACTGGTCAATATCCCAATGGCGTGAAGCAGGCGAAATATATTCTCCAGAGCGATTAGCTAAGGAGGTGGAGCATCTACGGAGAAGAGGATGCCGAAATGCCAATTTGGTGGGTGGAGAGCCAACGCCTTGGCTGGAACAGTGGTTGGAAACGTTTAGGCAGATCAACGTGAACGTTCCAGTGGTTTGGAACTCTAACTCGTATTATAGCGAGGAAACAGCTAAGCTTCTAGCTGGATTTGCGGATGTGTACCTGCTTGACTTCAAGTATGGAAATAACAAGTGTGCTGAGAGAATATCCGACGCTCCGGGCTACTGGGAAGCATGCACCCGTAACCATCTCTACGCAAAGAAATACGGAGAACTAATTATACGAGTGTTAGTGTTGCCTGAACACCTTGAATGCTGTACTAAGCCTATTCTACACTGGATTGCCAATAACCTTGGAACGTGGGTTAGAGTTAACGTCATGTTTCAGTACAGACCCGAATGGAAGGCTCATGAAATTTCAGAATTGCAGAGGAGACTGACTAGGAATGAGAGGGAAAGAGCCATCGAACTTGCCAAGGAGGCGGGATTAACCAATTTTATAACATGATTTCGGAAGGTTATAACATACTTTTTCATTTTCTTTTACTGAACAGCATCGTATCGTTGTGGTTGCACACGTACTCGAAGCCTGCTTCTACCAACTTCTTCGCTTCTTCAACTGTTTCTGCTACTGCTGAATGGAATTCGTTGCCTTCAAAGCTTACGAGATGGGTGTAGACAAGGGTAGTTTGGATGTTTCTGTGCCCAAGTATCTGCATAACATGTAATATGTCCTTTGTAAAAAAGATAGAGGGAGGGGGGTAGGTGCTGAGTAGTAGCCTCAGGCTACTACGAGTTTCCATAAGCAAACACTCAATCCACAATATGCGCGCGCATAGTACCAAAACATGTATAAATAATGCTGCATATTTACATACTATGTCCAAACCAAGAATGGAAGATGTTGTTTGCATAGAAGAAACTGCCATAACGGTGCGCGGATACCGACGGAGAACGACCGTCCCTTCTAAGATATTCAAATTCATGAAGTTGAATGAAGGGGACGCTTTAAGGTGGATAGCGATGAGAGATGGCACGGTTTATGTTACAAAAGTTGACCGTGTGAAAACAAAATAGAGGTAAATGAAACATCATCTAATCGTCAGTTCCAGACTTTTGATTTCAGCTTTTCTTTGAGTGATAGTGTGGATTCTAAAAGAAAAATGGCAGAATACCAATATTGGTTCTCAACCAATATAGATTGGTAATATACCAAAACATTTATATTTTAGTCATAACACAGTTCTGTTATTCGCTGAGCAACAAGCGTCAAATAGAAAGAGGAAAATCATTCATGGATTCTAAACAACGGTCAATAATCAAAGCCACCACATGGGGAACACTCTCCCTACTCACAGCGACAATCATATCCCTTATCATAATGACTAATTGGTCGGTGGCTGTTATCATAGGAGTTTTATCAGGCCTTCTGGAGACCCTGTTCTACTATTTTAAAAGCTGGCATGATAAATGAACGGTTTTCTACTCAGCGCATTGATCGCAGGACTAACATGTGGCTTTGTAGATGCTAGTTTAGGCATGGGCTACGGCGTCACTTCTGCAACCGTTTTGGTTACTTTAGGCATCGCACCTGTTATAGCCAGTGCAAGTATCCACACTTCAGAAATGATAGTGGACTCAGTGTCGGCACTGTCTCACCACAAACTAGGAAATGTCGAGTTCAAATGGTTAAAATCACTCTTACTAAGCGGAGTTTTAGGTGCAGTGGTTGGTGCGTTATTCCTGGTTTGTGTTGCTGGCTTAGGTTTTGCTAAACCTTACATACGGGTAGTTTTGCTTTTCATGGGTGTTACTATACTATATAAGCACACATTAGGATGGAGGAAGCAAAAAAACTCAAAATTTCGATGGAAAAATAAGCATTTAGCTTTTTTAGGATTCTTTGCAAGTTTCATCGACATTTCAGGTGGGGGCGGATGGGGGCCCATAATTACTCCAACGTTCATCATGACAGGTTCAAACCCGCGAGAGGCAGTAGGCACCGTGGAGTTCACTGAGCCATTTGTTAGCTTAGCAGGAGTTTTAACCTTCGGAGTGCTAATAGGATTTGAAACATTCCTCTGGAATATAGTATTGCCTATGGTTATCGGAGGCGTAATTCTTACGCCTTTTGCCTCCTGGCTGACGAAAAAGACCCCAAAGCGCGCCTTAGGCATAGCCATAGGAGTATGGCTAGCTGTGCTAAATGTTTACGGATTAGCCACTGTATTTGCTTAACCACTGCGCACGTGAAGCTTTCTGGAATATGCCAACTCGTTAAGCTTGGTCACAGTTGCCAACATCGAAGAAACGATTCTGCTATATACTGCGCTGGAGGTGGGAAGATGAAAAATGGAAAAATTCTAATAGAAAAAAAGTCCGCAAAATGACAAAAACGACGATGGATTCAAATTTTTTGTTGTGCGCACAAGAAATTCTGATTAATCTTGTCACGTGTAAACGAGCGCATGTTATGAAAGAGTTACTTTCAGAATCGTAGCCACCCCAAGCAAAAATGTGGCAATACTTATCAGCACCTTCAGTTTTCCGCTTTCCGTTTTTTTTACAATGAAGGCTGCTACTGGGGCTGAAAACGAAACACTAATTACCAAGCAAACAGTGAGAACCCAATCTATGCTCCCTCTGGTTAATATATACATGAACACCGCGGTCAAGCTTACAAATGTCTCCGAAAGCGATGTGATGCTCACAGCACTTTTCTCGGAAATGCCTGACATTATTTGGCCTGCCGTGACGACGGGACCGTAGCCACCCCCGCTCAAACCCTTGTTAAACGCTGCCAACAATCCTATAACTATTATCTTAGGCCATGAAAAAACGTATTTTTTATTGCGAGTGACAAACACAACGAGTCCTAGAATGGTTGCCAGCAGACCAATGTATAGACTTAAGTAGAATTTGGACAGACTTATTGCTACAAGGACCGCCGCTACAGCTCCCGCAGCACTTAGAACACCGAGAATTATTGCAGTTCTTAAGTGTTCTCCTCTTATGGCAAAGTTTACGTTCTCAAATCTATGGTGAAACAAACTTGCCAACAAACCTCCTATAAGCTGTGAAATCAGCACAGCTGGAACAATTTGGAAGAAATCAAAGCCTATCACAAACAAAACAGGCGTCAAAATCGTCCCATAACCCATTCCTATCGCGGCGTCAACCACCTCCATTATGAACCCTAAGACAATCACTATCACCAATATAAGCCAAAAATCTAAGACCAAGTCATTAACTCCTATATCCAGTTCACAACTGTTGAATAAGGCGCGCATGCACGTATTTCTTCTTTTTGACAAAAATAGCAAACGCTGGACAAATTTCTTCACACATTTTACAACCACTACATTTGGAATTTGGATTAACTGAAATTATGCGCTCTCTTAGTTCGTTTCTCTCCTTTCCAATAACAAGACATTCATTGGGACAAATCCATGCACAATAACCACAACCTCTACATCTATTTTTGAGGATTATAATTTGATTCTTCATTTCCTCTCTTCCTAGTTCAGGCATATATGAAAACAATGATACACGTGCATGGGGTCTAAGAAGCAGTGCCATCTGAATACATCTACAAACATTGTTACTCGTTATCTCAGCACGCGCAGGCGTGTTTTAGTTTGTCTTTTTGACATGTCATTTCCTCACCTCTACTTGCATCACACAAAAAGAATTCTATTCCTCGTAGTCGAGTTTTCTTTTGAGCTGCTCAACACATTCCTGATTCATAAGTGTCGTCATGTCTCCGATGGGTTCTTTTTTAAT
>JGI2171J19970_10000866_pt1 | contig 16675 bp, 12 predicted proteins | sample DeeMarSWOR324_28_FD_19970 | JGI IMG/M metagenome (IMG submission 19970) | reverse complement strand
TTGTAGATATTGATGTAAATCTGAGTTGGGATGGTGGTGACCCTGACCCTGGTGATACTGTAACTTATGGTGTATTTTTCGGTCCAAATCCTGACCCACCTCTGGTTGCATGGATTGGACCGTATCCTTGGAATCAGACACTGATAGAATATGACCCTGGTACTCTAACATATTGTGAAGATTTTTACATGAAGATTATTGCATGTGATAACCATGATGCTATGACGATGGGTTATGAATGTCGGTTTTTTACTATTTGTAATAATCCACCAGAGGCACCAGTTATAGATGGCCCTTACCGTTGGCCTGTAGGAAAAGAGTTATGCTTTACATTTCATTCTACAGACCCAGATAATGACAGTATTAAGTATATCATAAACTGGGGAGATGGAACAACTAATGAAACAGATTTCTACCCTGCTTGTACACCAGTAGAAGTCTGTCATACTTGGGATAAGATGGGTATATATGTCATTAAAGTATGGGCAGTAGATGAATGGGGTAACAGTGCCTGGTCTGAGTTTGAGATTATCATTCCAAGAACCTGGGCAATACCCTATACCTTATTCCAATGTTTTTTTGAGCGTTTCCCGATGCTAGAAAGACTGCTGAGTTTAATTAAATAAGATTTCTATTACTATTTTTATAATATGGATACGAAGGGAGACAATCCGTATCCACTAGAAACGATACCTGCAAACATATACAAAGGATATTTGCCCCTTCTTTTTTGCCTCCCAACTTCAATTGTTTACAAAAAAACAACAACTAAATAATTTTTAAACTTTTTTCCCAATTTCATCCCAAATTATAAGGTTTTTTAGTAACATTTCGTTTATCATAAGGAAAAAACTAATATAAGTAAATATTACCAAACCTCATCAATATCTAGATCACTTTCACTATCTTTTTTATTAGGTTTTGTTTTCTTTTTATTTTCCCCAATTTTATCAAGCATACCTCGAAATTCACCTGTGTGATACTCTATACGACGCTCACAACTTGCAACAGCAAGTTCGCCCCTTGTTCTTTCTATTAGACCTCTTATCATATCCTGTTTTTTCTTAATTGGGATAAGTCCTGAGGGATAATCAAAACGAATAATTACATCATAGATTTCTTCCATCATATTTAGGTATTTATCAGCTTTTTTTGCCTTGCCTGCCCTTATTGAATCTAGAGCAGTTCTTCTAAGCTCCCCTACCAAATCACAAAGTCCCAATAGATAAGAGCTGTATGTTGTTTTAATTTCATCAGGATCTGGTAAATCCTTTCCTCTCATTATGTTATGAAGGCAGTGAGCCTCAACAAGCTCTTGGGCAGCATTTTCTACAAAACCTGCGTGATACAGGTCAGGGTGATTCTCAGTTAAACCATACAACTCCTGAAGTTTTATAGATGCCTTTTTAATATTGCTTTTTGCCTCTTTCATAAGGTTTTGATGAATGCATTGAATTGCTTTTCTACAATTAATTATAATTTCTCGTGAAAATCTCAAAGCTTTCTCACGAATTTTATCCTTGTCATCAATGCTTTTTTCAATTTTATCAACAATTTTGTCTAGATTTTTCATATTTCCTTCAAAATATTACATACAATTATAATTTTTCCTATTGTAAGAATTTTTTATTCACACAATAATCTGGTTCTTTTCCTTTTAATACCTTTATTATCTGTTCAGCACAAATTGTTCCTGCCCTTATTTGCCCTTCATTTGTATTTGCTCCCAAGTGTGGGGTTAATACAACATTTTCAAGGCCTAGAAGGGGATTATCTACAGGTGGCTCTTTTTCATAGACATCGATTCCAGCACCAGCAATCTCACCATTTTTTAGTGCATTGTATAGTGCAGTTTCATCTACAGTTCCTCCCCTGGAACAGTTTATAATATATGCAGTTGGTTTCATTTTTGAAATCATTTCTTTATTTATTATATAATGTGTTTTAGGGGTATGCGGTAAATGAAGGGAAATAAAATCAGAACTGCTTATGAGGTCCACTAAATCATCCTTTTTTTCAATTCCATCTTTTGCCATATCCTTTTTTGAAATAAATGGGTCATATCCGATTATTTTCATTCCAAAGCAATGTGCAATCTTACCAGTGAGTTTACCAATATTCCCTGTTCCTATTAGTCCAAGTGTTTTACCATAAAGTTCACTACCCCTAAGTTGTTTTTTTGCCCATTCACCTTTTTTCATTGTGCTATCTGCTTTTGTTATATTTCTAGAAAGACTTAACATATGAGTAATTGTCAGTTCAGCAACACTAATAGTCGACCCTGTCGGAGCATTTACAACAGGAATTCCTAGTTTTCCTGCTCTTTCAATATCAACATTATCAACACCAATACCTGCCCTACCAATAACCTTCAAGTTTCCCTTTGACCCTGCTTCTACAATCTCTTTTATAACCTTTGTTCTGCCTCTAACCATAAAACCTTCATATTTACCTACTTCTTTCAAAAGTTTGTCATGATCCATTTCATCAAATGTAACCTTGTGACCTGCATCTTTTAAAAGCTTAATTGCTTCTTCAGCCATTTTATCAGTAATTAGTATTTTCATAACATTTCCCCTTCAGCCGATATATAAATGGGCCTAAAAATGTTTATGCAAGATGATCCATCCGAAAATCAATTCCTGGATACTCAGCTTTTTCACTTAATTGTTCTTCAATTCTTAATAATTGATTGTATTTTGCATTCCTGTCACTTCTGGCAGGTGCTCCAGTTTTAATCTGACCAGAGCTTGTCCCTACAACAAGGTCTGAAATAAAAGTATCCTCTGTTTCACCGCTTCTATGAGAAACAACAGCTGTCCAACCTTGATCATGAGCCATTTTAATTGCATTTAATGTTTCACTAACAGTTCCAATCTGATTAAGCTTTATTAAAACAGAGTTTGCTGCACAGAGTTTTATTCCTTTTTTTATACGTTTTGTATTTGTGACAAATAGATCGTCTCCTACAATCTGAACCTCCGTTCCAATCTTCTTTGTAAGCTCAACCCATGAATCCCAATCATCCTCTGCAAGTCCATCCTCAATGCTAATTATTGGATAGGTTTTACAGAGGTCAATATAAAAATCAACCATCTCTCCCCCTGAATATGTCTTTTCACCAATCTTGTATTTACCATTATAGAAAAATTCACTGGAGGCAGGGTCTAGTGCTATATGTACCATTCCATCATAACCTGCATTCTCAACAGCTTTCAGCATTAAATCAAGGCGTTCATTTACCGAAGTTATTTGAGGAGGGGCAAATCCACCTTCATCGCCAATCAAGACACCTCCAGCACCAAATTTTTCTTTCAATATTTTTGCTAGGTGGTGATAGCTTTCTGATACAATTCTAATTCCTTCAGAAAAACTCTTTGCACCTGTCGGCATAAGCATGTGCTCCTGTATTGAATTCTCCTGGCCAGCGTGTTTTCCACCATTTATTACATTACACATAGGAACTGGTAATTTATGTGGAATTACTCCAAATAATGCTCCAATGTATTCATATAATGGTAGATTTTTTGCAGCAGCACCAGCTTTTGTTACGGCCATTGATACTGGTAGTATTGCATTAGCTCCAAATTTGTCTTTATTTTCTGTTCCGTCTAATTTTAACATTATATTATCAATGGTTTCTTGGTGAATACAATCAAGACCAATTATTTTTGGAGCAATTTTTTTATTAACATTTGCAACTGCCTTAAGTGTTCCTTTACCAAAATATCTTGATGTATCTTTATCTCTTAATTCCAATGCCTCATGTTGACCAGCACTTGCCCCACTTGGTGTCATTGCTCTAAATATTCCTTGTTCGGTTACTACATCAACTTCGACAGTAGGATTTCCTCTAGAATCTAAGACCTCTCTTGCCTTTATTTTTTTTATCTTAGACATAGGTTACTTTCTCCCCCACGGCACAAAATCATATCATAAAGTCATTTATTTTATTTTTTACGAAATTAAAGAAACACTTAATATATGAATATCTTATTTGCCCATGGAGGTAAAAAATTATGCCAGAGATGTTATTGTACATACTGATAATAATCATAATTTTTATGATACTGATACTTGCATCTGCGATAAAGATAATGGCTGAGTATCAAAGAATTGTTGTTTTCAGATTAGGCAGATTAATCGGTATAAAAGGTCCAGGTCTTGTTTTTATAATACCAATAATTGATAATTATATTAAGCTTGATTTAAGAACGCGTGTAATAGATGTTCCAAAACAAAGAGTAATTACAGAAGATAACGTAACAGTTGATGTTGATGCAGTAGTATATTTTAGAATAACAAACCCTGAAAAGGCAGTAGTTGAAGTTCAAAGATATGACGTTGCAACAAGCCTTCTTGCTCAAACAACCTTAAGAGATGTACTAGGACAACAAAGCTTGGATGAACTTTTATCAAAAAGAGATGAACTTAACAAAGCTCTTCAGACAATTATCGATCAGGCAACAGACCCCTGGGGAATTAAGGTATCTGCAGTAACAATTAGAGATGTAGCACTTCCTGAGGAAATGCTAAGGGCAATTGCCAAGCAAGCAGAAGCAGAAAGAGAAAAGCGTTCTAGAATAATTATTGCCGATGGTGAACTTCAAGCAGCAAAGAAAATGACTGAGGCAGCTACTTTTTATGAAAAGACTCCTACTGCGTTAAGACTTAGAGAACTTCAGACACTTGCTGAAATTGCAAGAGAGAAAAACCTAATTGTTGTTCCAGGTGGAGATATTGGTAGAGTTGCAGGTATTGCAAAGGCTGTAACAAAAGAAACACAAAAATGAAACTAAAACTCTCTTTTATTTTTCTTTTTTTCATTCTTATTTTTTCATCGTTTTGTTTATCTGCACAAGGATCAAATGTTTTGGTTGTTGAAGTAACTGGTACAATTGATCAATATACAGTTGAAATTTTCAAAGAAAGCCTCAAACAGGCAAGATCTGAAAATTCAGAGGCAATAATTCTTCTTTTGGATACACCTGGCGGAGGCCTTGACCAAACCTTTGAAATAGCTGATATAATAAACAATAGTGAAATTCCATTTGTTGGATATGTATATCCACAAGGTTCAGCTGCTTGGTCTGCGGGTACATTTATTTTACTTTCCTGTCACATTGCAGCAATGGCAGACTTTACAATAATAGGCTCAGCTCAACCTGTTGAAATCACTGTTGAGGGCTCAAAACTTGTAACAGACTCAAAGAGAATTAATGCCTTGGTAAGCTGGATTGAAACAAGAGCAGAGATGCGCAATAGAAACAAAACCATTGCAGCAAAGTTTATTACAGAAAATTTAAACGTAAATGGAACCTCTGCACTTGATTATGAAGTAATTGAACACACCTCACCTTCAATTGATAAGCTTTTAATTGACATAAATGGAAGCACTGTTATAACCTCTAGTGAAGAAGTAATTATAAATACAATAAATGCAAAACAAAATATGTATTCTCCATCTATTGGAATTCAATTAATGAGATTTTTCTCAAATCCAATTCTTACATCTCTTCTTTTTATGCTTGGAATTTTTGCAATAATTTTTGGGATATCCTCCCCTGGTTTTGGTGCAGAGGTATTTGGTGTAATTGCAATTTTACTTTCATTTATTGGTTCTGGATTTGCTATATCAATTTTAAGCATAATCTTTATAATTATTGGTTGCCTACTACTTATTATAGAAATATTTGCAACGCCTGGATTTGGTATAATTGGTATTGGTGGAGCTATCTGTCTTGTAATAGGAGGGATATTTCTAATACCTAATTATTCTATGGATTGGGTGATATCAATGGATTGGATAAATCAAGCTATAACAATAATAATTTTCGTTGCTGTTTTAATAGCAATATTCTTTATATTTTTATTATACAAGATAATAGAGGTTAGAAAAAAGAAGACTCAAATGGGAACATTTATTGGGGAAACTGCAAAAACTGTTGATATGATAACACCATTTAAACCAGGTTATGTAAGATTTAAAGGCGAACTTTGGCAAGCAACATCAGACACAACTATTGCACCAAACACAAAAGTAATAATTGTAGAAAAGGATGAAACAACTCTAAAAATTGCTCCTAAATAATTTATACCAAACATTAATCAACCTTAATCTTTTTCACCTGCCTGATTTCTGATGAATAATGGTATTAAATTTCAATTTCTTGGCGGTGTAGAAGAAGTTGGTAAACTTGCAATGGTTCTTGAAATTCATAATACTAAATTGCTCTTTGAGTATGGTATGTCACCTGGTAAACCTCCTACTTATCCTCTTCCTGCACCACCTGTTGATTTGGTATTATTAACCCATGCACACCTGGATCATTCCGGTATGATTCCATGGCTTTTTTCTAGAAGTGATCAAGAAATTCTTACCACAAATATCACAGGTGAACTTACAGATTTATTGCATAAGGATACAATAGGCATTGCCAAAAGCGAAGGATATGCAATACCATATAGTAAATCTGATATAAAGGAGGCTAAAAACAGTATTGTTCCAATAGAACCTTCAGAAAGAAGAGGCATTGGAGATACTATGGATGTTATATGTCATTCTGCTGGTCATATACCTGGTTCAGTTATGTTTGAATTAGTCGCTGATAAAAAATTACTATTCACAGGTGACTTCAATGTAATTGATACAAGAATTGTAAATAAATGTAAACCCGTTGATTGTGATATTTTATTTTTAGAAGGAACCTATGCAGGTAGGAATCATCCAAAGAAAAGAGAAGATTTAGAAAAAGATCTTATAGATAAAATTGATGATATTGTAAGAAGAGGAGGTATAGCAATTTTACCTGCTTTTGCGGTTTCAAGGTCCCAAGAGATTGCAATGATACTTAAAAATTCAGGATTCAATGTTTGGTTTGATGGAATGGGAAGAAAGGTAGCTAGAATTTTTTTAAGATATCCAAGGTATCTTAGATCACATGAAGAACTGAAAAAGGCTTTTAATAAATTAAATCTTGTTCATTCAGATCATGGTAGGAAATTGGCACTTAATTCAGAGGTAATTATAACTTCAAGTGGTATGATGGATGGTGGACCTGTTTTAAATTATATGAACAAATTGAAAAACGATCCAAAAAGTGCTGTTTTACTCACAGGTTATCAAGTTGAAAATAGTAATGCTAGACTTCTTGTTGATAAAGGCAAACTTAATTTCTACGGTGTTTTAGAAAAGGTCGAATGTGAGGTACAATATTTTGATCTTTCAGCTCACGCTGGGCATAGTGAATTAATAGATTTTGCTAAGAGTTGTAATCCTGAGAAAATTGTACTTATGCATAGTGATAATAGAGAAGCTCTCATTGAGCCATTAAAAGAGTTTGCAGAGGTTTATACTCCAAAAACTGGTGAATTAGTAGAATTTTAGCGTGCATATAGTTCTTATATTTTATTTGTAATTATTTAATCTAAAAAGGGTGAAAAAATAAAATGACAGAAATGACGCAGAGGCAGAAATACGATCTAAAGCGACAGATTGAAGAGCTTAAATCATGTAGAGGTAGGCATACAGAGTTGATTTCACTTTATGTGCCGCCAAATAAACAAATTTTTGATGTTAATTCATATCTTAAGAACGAGTATTCTCAATCTCAAAACATAAAATCAAAAACCACTATGAAAAATGTTCTTTCTGCAATAGAATCTATTATGAGCAGGCTTAAACAGTTCAAGCAGCCTCCTGAAAACGGTGTGATTTTTTTTGTTGGCCATAAAAGTGTTGGTAGTGATAAGACCGAAATGGTTGCTTATGTTATAGAACCCCCTTTACCGATTACCACGTTTTTATATCGTTGTGACTCTTTATTTTATCTTGAGCCTCTTGAAAAAATGCTAATTGAAAAAGAAATCTATGGTTTATTGTTAATAGATCGTAGGGAATGTACTGTTGGACTTTTAAAGGGTAATAGAGTTGAAATGTTAAAATATATGACCTCACAGGTTCCTGGTAAACATGGTCGCGGGGGACAATCGCAACGTAGGTTTGAAAGACTTACTGAACTTGCAGCTCATGAATGGTTTGTAAAATGCGGAGAACAGGCAAGCGGAATATTTCAGAACTATCCAGACCTTCAAGGTATTTTTATTGGCGGGCCAGGTCCAACTAAACAATTTTTTGTCGATGAAAACTATCTGCATTATGAAATTCAAGATAAGATAATTGATACATTTGATACCGGGTATACAGATGAGTTTGGACTAAGGGAGCTTGTTTCTGCAGCATCGGAAACCATGACTGATCTAAAAATTTCTAAAGAAAAAAAATTAATGAAAAGATTTCTAAAGGAGGTTAAAAAAACCGATGCAAGCCTAGCAGTATATGGTGAACCTCAAATTAGAAAGGCACTGCAGATGGGAGCTGTTGATACCCTTCTTCTCTCTGAAAATCTGAGAAAATATAGAATTAAAATGAGATGTACCTCATGTAACTATGTTGAAGAGCGAACTATTTCTGAGGACGATTTAGAAGATTTTACCCCTCCAAATTGTACTAAATGTGATAATTCTACATCCATGGATATTGTTGAGAAAATTGATTTAATCGATGAACTATCTGATCTTACAGAAAAAACTGGTGGAAAGGTTGAAATTATTTCTCTGGGTAGTGAAGAGGGCGATTCTCTTTATTCAGCCTTTAGCGGTATAGCAGGAATTTTAAGATATCCACTTGATTTATAATTTTATAGTAATATTAAAATATAGGTTTTCTTTTCAGCACTTTAGAAAATTACATATGGGTAGATTATATAAATCGATGGTATTATAAATAGGAAAATATATTAATAATAAAGTTAACAGATAATATTATAATAGAGCATCGTTGGTAGTTCTCATGGCGTCTAGAGATGATTTCAAATCCTTTATTCCTGCATCTAAAACGATACCTGAATTAACAATAAAAGCTGTTCTTGTGGGAGCATTACTTGCTGTAATTCTAGGAGCAGCAAACGCATATCTTGGACTTTATGCTGGTATGACTGTATCAGCAGTAATACCAGGTGCTGTTATGGCCTTTGCTCTTCTTAGACCTTTTAAAGGAACCATTCTTGAGGTTAACATTGGTATGATGGGAGCTGCTGCTGGTGAGGCACTTGCAGCTGGTGTTATTTTTACAATCCCTGCACTTGTTCTACTTGGAACTTGGACTGAGATTCAATATTTTGAAACTACAATTATTGCACTTCTTGGAGGTGTAATAGGTGTCTTATGGATGATACCTCTTAGAAGGGCACTTATTATTAAAACCGATTTGCCATTTCCTGAGGGTGTTGCAGTAGCAGCAGTTCTAACAACAACTGTTGGCGGAGAGCAGGTTAGTAAAGCTGAAGCCAAAAGTGGTGTTTCAGGCGTTTGGCTTCTTGTGGGTGTTTTTGTAGCAGCAATTTTCAAGTTTACACAGGTTGGTATGAAGGCAGTTAGCGGTACGATTCATGGAATCGTAAATATTGGTAGATATAATATAGGCTCTGGGTCAAATCCCGGCTATATCTATGGTGGAGTCGCAACGTCCCCTGCACTTCTTGGTGTAGGCTGGATTATTGGACCGCGTATTGCATCTTTTGTTTTTGTTGGGGGACTTCTTGGATGGGTTATTCTTGCACCCTTGATTGTTCTTGCAACTGGTCTTCCCACTCCTCCACTTTCTGATCCTCAGATATATGCTGATGTGTTAAACCTTGGCGGTGGAAATCTTGAGACTGGAAAATTTATTTGGGGCTTTTTTAACATCTGGGGTAGTTACATCCGCTACATTGGTGTAGGTGCAATGGTTGTTGGTGGTCTTTATACAATATTTAANTTAAGGGCAAACCTTGCATCTGGAATAAAGGAAGCAATTGTTGGTATCAAGGGTGGTCAGGTCGAGGCAAAAAAACGTACCGATAATGATATCAACATTAAATTTGTGTTTCTTGCAATTGGTGCACTAACTATTCCAGTATTTTTGGTTTATGGTATGATTTCTGACAACTGGCCTGTCTCTGCTTTTATGGCTGTTTTTGCAATTCTTTTTGCTTTTATTGCAAGTGCAATTGCAGGTTATATGGCAGGACTACTTGGTTCTTCAAATAATCCTATATCTGGTGTTACTGTATCTGTATTACTTATTACCACATTGATCTTGCTTGGTTTTGGGCTAAGTGGAACTGGTGCCTTTGGAGTAGCAATTCTAATTGCCGCAGTTATTTGTTGTGCGGCAGCAATATCTGGAGACGTTCTTCAGTCTATGGCATGTGGTCAAATGGTTGGGGCAACCCCTAGAAATCAGCAGATTGCAGAAATGATTGGAGTGCTTGCTGCAGCACCAATTCTTGCATTTGTGGTTCAGGCTCTTGACAAGGCATATCACATTGGAAGTCCTGATCTTGCCGCTCCTCAAGCATTCTTAATGGCCGGTATTGTTGAAGGTGTGCTTACCGGTGAGATGGTATGGCCGTTTGTACTTGCAGGAATGGTTCTTGCTTTTGTTCTTATTTTAATTGATCTGCCAGTTCTACCAGTTGCAATTGGAATTTATCTTCCATTCACACTCAGCGTTCCTATTTTTAGTGGTGGTATTGTAAGACACATTACAAACAAATTTATCGAGAGGAAATATGGTAGTGCGGAGGAAGAGGAAATCTCTGATTGGGAACTTGCAATCAAGCAAACCGGAGTTAGACCAAAAGAAAAGGTTATAAGAACAGGTCTTCTTCTCACTGCAGGGCTTATTGCTGGAGAAGCATTGATGGGAGTAACGGTTGCATTCCTTATAATAGGAGGCTTTGACCTTACTATATTTAATTTCCCACCGATACTGCCTGCAATACTAATATGGTTGTTTATTGCAGCTCTCCTTGCATATATCCCGCTGAGGGAAATCTTTGTTAAGGAAGAATAAACCAAAAAAAAGCCGCTTGCCAACAGTTGATGAGTTTCTTATGTTTATTCCAAAGAGGGCAGAGCTTGAATGGTCAACAAACAGTGAAGGACTTGTTGAAATAAAAACACCAAAGTTCAAGAGCAACCTTGGAAAATCATTTTGTAAGGTTATTAAAAAAGACAACACCTTCACTGCAAAAATGGACAGGCTTGGCTCTCTTGTATGGAAGAACTGCAATGGTAGAAAAAATGTAGGAGAAATACTAAAACTATTGGAAAAAGAATTTCCAAAAGAAGAAAACCTTACTCAAAGACTTATATTGTTTTTACAGCAAATGCATTCTCTTAATTATATCAATCTTTAAATATCAAATATTCATCCCAAAAATTATTACGGAAAAGTAATTGTTATGAAAACATATGAACTGATTGATCACACCGCAGATGTTGGTGTGAAAGCCTATGGTAAAACCATTTCTGAGGCTTTTGAAAATGCTGCAAAGGCAATGTTTGATATAATTACTGATAAATCTGAGATTGAAAACATCGGTCAGTACAATATCGAGCTTGAGGCACCTGATCTGGAACAATTACTTGTAGATTTTCTTTCTGATCTTCTTTTTTTAAACAGTGCAAAAAATTTAGTATTTGGTTTTTTCAAAGTCGACCTTGATGAGAAGAATAGTAAGCTATCTGCAAAAGTTTTTGGAGAAAAATTCAACATATCAAAGCATAAAGCTGGTGCAGAAATAAAGGCTGTTACCTATCATATGCTTGAGGTAAAAAAGAAAAAACCATTTCATGTACAGGTTCTTTTTGATATATAGAATAAAAAAGTTTTACCTCTAACATATTTTTTAAGTCAATTCAGTAAATATTTATTTTATCGTCTTAACATAAGTAATACTAGTTGAAGTGTTGGTATGAAAATTAATTCAGGATAAAAATACAATGAAAGTGATTTGAAAAAAGAGAGTACTGGTATGAAGCTGATTAATGTTTTGTTATCCCAGAGTTATATATGAAAAGTTCAACACTCTATTTAGATTTTATTTTCAATGTTAAATAGTAAGCTCAAGATTTCAATAGTAACTTAGTTACATAATAATGTATTATAATATATATTTTTGTTACACGTTCATAGAAACATTTATAAATAAATATATTTTATAGCAGAATATGAGAGAATCTATACAACGATGGAATATATGGTGGGAAAACTCACAAAAAATAAAAAAATTCATTGGTACAGAACGAATATCATTACTAAGGATCCTAACAGAGCTTAAAATCCCACATATAAAAGACATCATAGGTGTGAGAAGATGCGGGAAAACTGTCCTCATATATCAGATAATATCAAAACTTATTGAACAAGATGTTCCAGCTAAAAATATACTTTATTTAAACTTCGATGATCCTGAATTAACAGACATTGAAGAGACAATAAAAACATCTTTACATATCAATCCAGATATCTCCCATGTTTTTCTTGATGAGATACAAAATGTTAAACAATGGGAAAAAATCATACGGGTTTATTACGATAGGAAAAAATTCACACAAATATTTGTTTCAGGTTCTTCTGCATCTTTGATTTCAAGAGATGTTGGAAAAACACTTACAGGCAGACATATAACAAAGATTCTTACACCGTTTTCTTTCAAAGAATATTTGATAAAACAAAGAATTGAGAAACCAACAGATATATCAAACAGAGAAAAAGTTATACATTACCTTGAAAACTATTTAATAAACGGTGGCTTTCCTGAAACAATTGGTACAGACCAATTAACCTCCAAATCTATCCTTTTAGATCTCTACAATGATATTCTTTCAAGAGATATTGTTTCACGTTTTGATGCAGATTTAGATATAGTTAAAAAAATAGGTTATTATTTAATGACAAACATAGCCGTTTTTTTCTCTTACAATAGCGTGGCAAGAGCATTAAATCTACACTATGATACCGTTAAGAAATATGTACCTTATTTTGAGGAAGTATTTCTTTTCTTTATTATTCCTTTTTTTTCCTGGAAAATTAAAACGACTGTGAAAAAAGACATGAAATGTTACTCTATTGACACAGGTTTAAGAAATGCTGTGTCGTTTAGATTTTCAGATGATCTAGGAAAACTAGCAGAAAATATTGTTTTAATAGAATTAAAAAGAAGAGGAAAAGAAGTATATTTCTGGAAAGTAAAACGGGAAATTGATTTTATCGTCCGAGAAGAAAGCAGCTTAACTGCAATGAACATAACCTACACAAATGAGATATCTAATAGAGAAAAGGAAGGTTTATTAGAATTTAAAGAAAAATATACTAATGTAAATNTAGTGATAATTACAAAAGAGTTAGAAAAGACAGACGAAAATGGCATAAAATATATCCCTTTGTGGAAATGGTTGATAAGTTGAATTCAAAAATAGGTTTTAAATTACATGATTTAAAAAGTATAAGAAAGGATCCGAACACCAAAATAAGGTAGAATATTTTATCTATTTCACACATATTTAAATCAAAAAAACAACAAATCCAATAAGTATTAAAAATATAGCTGCTATAACTGTAAAAGATGGCATAGTTGCTATTGAAAAATATTTATAATATAATAAATATTTAATAATTTTAATAAACAAATATTTTTATTCCAATATTTTTAAATGCCTTTATAATTCTGTTATATATAATTGCTTCAAACCATACCACAAATCCTTGAGTTCCAATAACCGTTATTTGTAATTATTGGTAATATTTTATTTAAAAATATTGATACTAGCGCCTCGTTTTAGGGCAATGTTTTAAATACCATTAATTTGATTGTAATATACTGAGGGAGGTAGTTACGTTTGGATGATAAGAATATCCTATTAAGGAAATCTACAGTTATTGTTATTATTCTTTTATTTTTTGGAATGAGTGTTGTTTCATCTACTGGAAATATAGTAAAAAAAATTACTGTGAATAATAATCTTGATACATTTGATATTTCGGAGGAATTATTAAATCGGGATATCATTTGTTATGGTTACTGTGTAAATGATCCCAGTGGTCAATTAGTAGAAGGTCCAATCTATTTTTCTTTAAATGATCCAGGTAATATATCTCAAATATGGGGGACTTCTTCTTCTGCTCCTATGGTAGGTGGTGCTTGGACATGGGGAGGATGGTATTGTAGTGAATATGCTAATGGGAAATTATGGAGGATTGATTTTGATTCTGGTTATATGGTTGAGATTGGTGGCGGTGGTGTACATTTAAATGATTTAGCATGGGTTGATGTTGGTGAAATACATGGAGCGACGAATACATCGCTTTATGAAGTTAATGAATATTCTGGAGAGCAAACTTTTATTGGTTCATTTGGTTTACCTGAAGGTAATAAAATGGGTGGTATTGCTTTTGATTTTGTTCAGCAACGCTTATTTGGTGTTGAATATGTTAACAACGGTTTATATGAAATCGATACAGATACTGGTGAAACTGAATATATTGGTTCACTTGGAATTGATATAGATGGTAATGCAGTTCTTGATTATTGTATAGATAATGATTGTCTTTATTTATCTACTTTTACTGACCAAGGTGAATTATACAAGATAAATAAAGAAACTGGGGAGTGTACACTTGTTGGAGGGTTCCGGGGCGGTGCTGAGATATCAGCTCTAATTATTAATCCTGACAGAGTATACCTACCTACTGCAGATTTTATTTGGTCTCCTCGATGCATCCTACCCAGTGAGACAGTTGAATTTAATGCCTCCAGTAGTTATACCGGGTATGACGAAATCATATTGTATGAATGGGATTGGAATAACGATCTAATATTTGATGAAAGCTCAGAAAGTCCACTAACAGAATATATGTGGGAAGAGACAGGTTATTACCCAGTTACGTTATTGGTGCATGATAATCATAATTATACAGACACACAACAGTATATTGTGTATGTTGGTAATATTTTTTATGTTGGTGGAACTGGTCCTGATAACTATACCAAGATTCAGGATGCTATAGATAATTCATCTGAGGGAGATACTGTTTTTGTTTTTAATGGAACATATTATGAGAATGTAGTTGTGGATAAATCAATTAATCTAATTGGAGAGAATAGAAATACAACTATTATTGACGGAGGAAACATAAGTGATACAGTTTGTGTTAATTCTGATTTGGTGAAAATAAATGAATTTACTATTCAAAACAGTGGAAAAGACTATTTTTGTGAAGGAATCGAAATACATTCAAACTACACAACTCTCTTAAATAACACCATAACAAACAACAGATATGGTATTACACTATGGTCCTCTAGCAGCGACAACACCATTAAAGGTAATAACATTTCTAATAACTATTGGCCTGGTATTATATCTTGGAGTTCCAATAATAACAATATCATAAATAATACCTTTTCAAACAACGGTTATAGTATATGTCTTTATACTTCTCATAACAACATTATAATAGGTAATATCTTTTCTAATGAAGATTCTGGCATATCAATTTACGATGGTTCCAGAAACAACAACGTAACTGACAATAATATCAAATCAAACAACTGGTATGGAATATTATTCTCGGATTCCGGTAATAATAATATTATTTCAGGAAATAATATCTCGAATAACTATAGATATGGCATATACTTATATTCTAGCAATATTAACACTATAATTAATAATTCTATCATATCAAATAATTGGAGTGGAATGGAATTTATTTACTCCGATGGTAATAATATAACTGGTAACAACATTTTAAACAATGGTAATGAATACGAATGGAAGAGTGGTATAAGATTACGTTATTCTAGCAGAAATAACATAACAGAAAACAACATAATATCAAACAATGGTTATGGTATAGATTCAGCTGAGTATGGTTCCAACAACAGAATATATCATAACAATTTCATCAACAATAGTTGGAATGCAATAGATTATGATTCTAACACTTGGGATGATGGTTATCCATCTGGTGGCAACTACTGGGATGATTACACTGGAAACGATTCTAATGGTGATGGTATAGGTGACATACCATATGATATTTATCCTTGTGAGGAGGATAGGTATCCTTTTATGAATCCAAATGGTTGGAATAATACCCGGCCTAATAAACCAGTAATTACTGGTCCCACAAATGGAAGAAAAGGAATATGGTATGAATATAATTTTTCAATATCTGATCCTAACGGAGATTCATTGTGGATACATATAGATTGGGAACATGGAACACCAAGTAAATGGGATGGTCCATTTCCCTCGGGTTCAATTATTAAATATAATTATTCTTGGAGAAAGAAAGGTTCATACACTATTAGGGCGCAAACAATGGATAGCGAGGGTCTCCTGAGTCCCTGGGGTACACTTGAAGTAACGATTCCAAAAACCAGATTTTCTACTAGTTGGTATCATTTGTTTTTAAATCGATTTTCATTTTTTGAGAGGATTATTTCATGGTTAATGAATCTTTAAGAAGAGTATTAGCAATTATAACAACAATCCTATTACTAAGTATAGCTGTATCACCAATAACACAAGGCATTATATCTAAGAAAAAAAATCGTTCAATTTCTAATGGTAGTACACTTTATGTTGGTGGTTCTGGATCTGGTAATTATACCTATATTCAGGATGCAATTGATAACGCAAGTTATGGTGATACTATTTTTGTATATGATGATAATTCACCATATAACGAAAATATCATAATTGATAAGTCTATAAATCTGATTGGTGAAGATAAGAACACAACTGTTATTGAAGGTAACTACAGAGCACATGCTATACA